>OCPS01000007.1_pt1 | contig 268602 bp, 237 predicted proteins | sample 1538651 | NCBI WGS metagenome assembly OCPS01 (sample SAMN04571715, study PRJEB22368) | human gut metagenome | biome: human gut; material: stool | host: Homo sapiens | place: Luxembourg | collected 2012-09-21 | reverse complement strand
GGATAGGTATAGTGGTAGCCATAGAAAAGCCGGATTCATTATGAATCCGGCGTATAAATTCATATATTTAATTAGTACAATTCTAATCCAGGGATTTATTTCTGCTTTCCTTTTTCGATTGCTGCATTTACAAATCCTAAGAATAAAGGATGAGGTCTATTAGGACGGCTCTTTAATTCAGGATGTGCCTGTGTTGCAATGAAGAATGGATGTGAAGGAATTTCAATCATTTCTACAATACGTCCGTCAGGAGAGATACCTGATAACTTCATTCCCTTTGAGGTAAGGGCTTCTCTGTAATCGTTGTTTACTTCATAACGATGACGATGACGTTCATGAATTAATTCTTCCCCATATAATTTATAAGCAAGACTTTCTGTATCCAAGTGACATGGATAAGAACCAAGTCTTAAAGTTCCACCGATATCTGTAATACCCTCTTGGTCAGGCATAAGACTGATAACAGGATGTGTAGTTGCAGGATTAAGTTCAATACTGTGAGCATCACGGAAACCAACTACATCTCTTGCAAATTCAACAATTGAAAGCTGCATGCCAAGGCAAAGACCAAGGAATGGAATATTGTTCTCTCTTGCATATTTGATAGAAGCAATCTTACCGTCGATACCACGGCTGCCAAAACCACCTGGGACAAGAATACCTGAAACATCACTGAAGATTTCAGCAGCATTCTCATTAGTAACTTCTTCTGAGTCAACCCATTTAATATTAACAGTGCAACGGCTTGGATAACCGGCATGTTTCAAAGATTCAACAACACTAATGTAAGCATCATGTAATGCAATATATTTTCCAACTAATGCAACTGTAACTTCCTGAACAGGATGCTTAGCTGCGTCAACCATAGCCTTCCATTCGTCAAGGTCAGGTTCAGGACAATCAAGCTTTAAGCTCTGGCAAACAATTTCTGCAAGATGTTCTTTTTCCATTGCAAGAGGAGCTTCGTAAAGCATATCAACTGTAAGGTTTTGAACAACGTGGCTTGCGGGAACATTACAGAAAAGACTGATTTTGTCTTTAAGATTGTCGTCAATTTCGTATTCAGTACGACAAACAACTACGTCAGGCTGAATACCAAGTCTCTGTAATTCCTTAACACTCATCTGGATAGGTTTAGTTTTCATTTCTTCAGATGCAGGAAGATAAACCATAAGAGCTACGTGAATAAGAATACAATTCTCACGTCCAACATCATGCTGGAACTGTCTGATAGCTTCAATATATGGCTGTGATTCAATATCACCAACTGTTCCACCTACTTCAATAATAGCAATTTCAGTTTCTTCTGAAAGACTGCGGTGGAAACGACTTTTAATCTCGTTAGTAATATGCGGAATAACCTGAACAGTTCCTCCACCGAAATCACCATGTCTTTCTTTTTCAAGTACAGACCAGTAAACCTTACCGGTTGTAACGTTAGAATTTCTTGTTAAACTTTCATCAATAAATCTTTCATAATGACCTAAATCAAGATCAGTTTCAGCACCATCGTCTGTAACGAAAACTTCTCCGTGCTGAATAGGGTTCATAGTACCTGGGTCAATGTTAATATAAGGATCAAACTTCTGCATTGTTACCTTGTAACCACGAGCTTTCAAAAGACGACCCAAAGATGCAGCAGTGATACCTTTTCCGAGACCGGAAACAACACCGCCTGTTACAAATACATATTTTACTGCCATGAGACATTCCTCCATTTGTATAATACACTATGATGTTTAGTAGTATTGGGGCTAAACATCATCTAAACATAAAAAATCACCTTACTAGTGTACTACAATCAAAAAATTAATTCCATAGGAATGTAAAAATTTTAAAAGTTTAAATTTTTTTTATCAAAAATTCACATTATTTACAAAGTATATGGTATATTATTAAAGTCTAAAGATATACATAAAAGATATGCAGAATGTAAAGAAAGGGAAGACTTGATGGATAATAATACTAATAGAAATACTAATAGGAATAATTCGAAAAACGATAGGGATAACAAGAATCAAAAGAAAAATCAAATAATAGGCATAGTGGTTGCACTTGTAGCCGCATTTCTTTTTACAACATTAAGCTCATATATAGTTGATTCAATGACTACCAAGGAGATTAGTTACAATCAGTTTATAGCTTTGCTTGAAAATAATAATGTGGAATCAGTTGTTTTCAATAACAATAAGATAGAAATTACACCTAAAGATAATAATGGAAACATTATAAAAGTAAAATATTGGACAACAGAATTAAATGACCCTGAACTTATTCAGGAATTAAAAGAAAAATATACACAGGTAAAATTCAAAGGAGAACAGCAGAGTAGTTCTTCAAGTCTTTTACTTATTTTGCTTGAATGGGTATTACCATTTGTAATGTTCTATGTTTTGCTTACATTCATAATGAAGAAAGCAGGCGGCGGAGCCGGTGGTGGAATGTTTGGTGTTGGAAAGAGCAATGCCAAGGTATATGTTCAGAAAGAAACAGGAGTTACATTTAAGGATGTGGCGGGACAGGAAGAAGCTAAGGAATCAGTAGTAGAATTAGTAGATTTCCTTCATAATCCGGGCAAATATACAGAAATCGGTGCCAAGCTTCCGAAGGGAGCATTGTTAGTAGGACCGCCGGGAACAGGTAAAACATTGTTGGCTAAGGCAGTTGCAGGAGAGGCTAAGGTGCCATTTTTCTCATTGTCAGGTTCAGACTTTGTGGAAATGTTCGTAGGTGTAGGTGCTTCAAGAGTAAGAGATTTGTTTAAGCAGGCAGAACAGAATGCACCATGTATCGTATTTATCGACGAAATTGACTCAATAGGAAAGAGCAGAGATTCAAGATATGGCGGTGGAAACGATGAAAGAGAACAGACATTAAATGCACTTTTGGCAGAAATGGATGGTTTTGATACATCAAAGGGTATTTTAATACTTGCTGCAACTAACAGACCGGAAGTACTTGATCCGGCACTTTTAAGACCAGGACGTTTTGACAGAAGAATTATTGTAGACGCACCTGATTTTAAGGGCAGACTTGAAACTTTAAGAGTTCATTCAAAAGATGTTAAATTAGATGAAACAGTAGATCTTGATGCTATTGCAAACATTACAAGTGGTGCAGTAGGTTCAGACCTTGCCAATATGGTTAATGAAGCAGCAATTAACGCAGTAAAATGTGGTAGAAGAGCAATTTCCCAGGCTGACTTAATGGAAGCAGTTGAAGTTGTAATTGCCGGAAAAGAAAAGAAAGATAGAATTCTCAGCAAAGAAGAAAAGAAGATAGTTTCTTACCATGAAGTAGGTCATGCATTAGTAACAGCATTACAGAAACATGCAGAACCGGTACAGAAGATTACAATAGTTCCAAGAACAATGGGTTCATTAGGATATGTTATACAGGCGCCTGAAGAAGAAAAATATCTTATGTCAAAAGAAGAATTAAATGCAAGACTTGTAACATTCCTTGCAGGTAGAGCAGCAGAAGAAATTGTATTTGATTCAGTGACAACAGGTGCATCAAATGATATGGAAAAGGCTACAAAGATAGCCCGCTCAATGATTGCACAGTATGGTATGTCAGAAAAGTTCGGCTTAATGAGTCTTGAACAGGTTGAAAATCCATACTTAGGCAACAGAACAACACTCAATTGTAGCGACAAGACAGCAACAGAGATTGAAGAAGAGGTTAAGATTCTTCTTAAAGAAAAATACGAAGAAGCTAAGAAGCTTCTTAGAAATAACCGTGCTAAGCTTGACAAGATTGCAAAATTCTTATACGAAAAAGAAACAATCACAGGCAAGGAATTTATGGATATTTTTGAACAGTGCGAGAGAGAAGAAGCTGAAAAGGCAGAAGCTTCTAAAACACAGAATACAGAAAACAATGCAAATGCTGAAAATTTAGATACACAGAATACAGAAGCATAGAATGCAGGTAATTTAGAAACTACTGAAATGTAGAATACAGATTGTTTGTTCAAAAACAAACAGCACAAAGATTATTACCGGATGACTATATGAAAGCTGGCACCTTTGATTATTCAAAGTTGTCAGCTTTCGTAAGTTAGTCTATAGAATAAATACGATTTTATAAAAGCAGGTAGAACAATGGGTGAATTTAATTTTGCGGAAGAACTAAAAAAAATGCCACAGACACCGGGGGTGTATTTAATGCACGATGCCCACGATGATGTTATTTATGTGGGAAAAGCTGTTAATCTTAAAAGGCGTGTAAGCTCATATTTTAGAAAAAGCACAAAAAGAACAACAAAAATAGAATCCATGGTTTCAAAAATAAGAAGGTTTGAGTATATTCTTACAGATTCAGAACTGGAAGCATTAATACTTGAATGTAATCTGATTAAAGAATACAGACCCAAATATAATACAATGCTTATGGATGACAAAACATATCCTTATGTAATGATTACAGTAAGTGAGGATTATCCACGAATTGTTTTGGCCAGAAGGATGAAGAAGGACAATAATAAATATTTTGGACCTTTTACAAGTAGTGCAGCAGTTAAAGATACCATAGATTTGTTACAGAAAATGTATCAAATTAGAAGTTGCAACAAGGCTATTGTAAGTGATGGCACGTATACTGCTGATGGAGAATATAAGAATATTCCAAAGATTAATGGAAGGCCTTGTCTTTATTATCATATTGGACAGTGCAAAGGTCCCTGTCAGGGATATATTTCCAAAGAAGATTACAGGGAAAATATTAATAAAGCCATTAAATTCTTAGAAGGCAATTACACTCTGACAATCAAGGAGTTGGAGGAAAAGATGCAGGAGGCATCAGCTAATCTTGATTTTGAGAAAGCAATGGAATGTAGAGATTTGATTAATAGCATTAATCATGTTGCGGGAAATCAGAAGATTACAACTCATCAGTTTGAGGATAGGGATATTATTGCTTATGCAGAGGAAGGAAACGATGCAGTTGTACAGGTGTTTTTTGTTAGAAATGGTAAGCTTATCGGTCGTGAACATTTTTATCTTACAACTGCCCCGGGAGATACCGGCAAAGATATTCTTACAAGTTTCATAAAGCAATATTATATTGGAACGCCTTTTATTCCAAGGGAGCTTTTGGTGCAGGAAGAAGTGGAGGAGCCGGAACTTTTGTCACAGCTCCTTAGCAGAAATCAGAATTATACAGTTAGAATTGTAAATCCTAAAAAAGGAAGTAAGGAGAAGCTTGTTGAACTTGCAGCAAAGAATGCAGGCAATCTTTTGGAACAAAATAAAGAAAAATATAGAAGGGAACAAAAACGTACTGTAGGTGCAGTGGAGGAAATAGAGGAACTTATTGGTATTACGGGAATCCATAGAATGGAAGCCTACGATATATCCAATACTAACGGTTACGAGTCCGTTGCATCAATGATAGTTTATGAGGACGGAAAACCGAAGCGTAATAATTATAGAAAGTTTAGAATTAAGTCTGTTAAGGGTCCTGACGATTATGCCAGCATGAGAGAAGTTCTTACAAGAAGATTCCGTCACGGAATAGAAGAACGTGAAAAGCTTGATATGGAAGAAAAAGACTACAAACTTGGAAGTTTCAGTAACTTCCCGGATATTCTTATGATGGATGGTGGAAAAGGTCAGGTAAACATAGCTCTTGAAGTTTTGGACAGCCTTAATCTTCATATTCCTGTTTGTGGAATGGTAAAGGACGATAACCATAGAACACGAGGACTGTATTACAATAATGAGGAAATTCCTATAGCAAAGAATTCGGAAGGATTCAGACTGATTACAAGAATGCAGGATGAAACTCATAGATTTGCAATAGAGTATCATAGAAGTCTTAGAAACAAAAAACAAGTACATTCAATACTTGATGACATTTCGGGAGTAGGTCCGGCAAGAAGAAAGGCATTAATGAGAGAATTTAAATCCATTGAAGGAATTAGGGAAGCTACAGTGGAACAGCTTAGTCAGGTTGATACTATAAGCGAAAAAGTGGCAAAGGACATATACAAATTTTTTCATTAATTAATATATACAAAAAAAAGCTGTAATGTTAAAATAATGTATGACAGTGAAAAATGGTCGTGAAAATTATACTTGCAGCGAAAGGAGCAAATTTATGGAAAAAATTAAATTTACAAAAATAATAGAAAACTACAATTTAAAGAATTATATACCTGAAATTGATACGGATAAGATTTATATTAATACTCCGGAAGTTAATAGACCGGCGTTACAGTTAGCAGGTTTCTTTGATCATTTCGATAAGGAAAGAGTACAGATTCTTGGAAACGTGGAATATGCTTTCATTGATAGTATGGAAAGACAGAACAGACTTTGGGTGTACGAAAAGTTAATGAGTAGTGGAATTCCATGTCTGATTTTATGTAGAGGGCATGAAGCAGATGATGATTTGATTGAAGCAGGAAGAAAATATAATGTACCTGTTTTAATGACAGAATGGACTACATCAAGATTTGATGCAGAACTTACAAGATGGCTTAATGTTCAGCTTGCACCGTGTATTACAATCCATGGTGTTTTGGTAGACGTTTATGGTGAAGGTGTTTTGATTATGGGTGAAAGCGGAATCGGTAAAAGTGAGGCAGCCCTTGAATTAATTAAGAGAGGCCATAGACTTGTAACTGATGATGTTGTAGAAATAAGAAAGGTAAGTGATGAAACATTAATTGGTGCATCACCTGAAATTACTAAGCATTTTATTGAATTAAGAGGTATTGGTATCATAGATGTTAAGGCTTTATTTGGTGTTGAAAGTATTCTTGACACAGCCAATATTGACATGGTTATTAAGTTAGAAGAATGGGATAGAAGCAGAGAATATGATAGACTTGGAATTGAAGATAATTACACAGAATTTCTTGGAAATAAAGTAGTTTGCTATTCTATTCCTATCAGACCGGGTAGAAATGTAGCAGTTATTGTTGAGTCAGCATCAGTAAACCACAGACAGAAGAAGATGGGTTACAATGCTGCCAAAGAATTATATAAACGTGTAACTGACAATCTTATGAAGCAGAATGACGAGGAGGAATAGAAAAAAATTATGAAAAAGTATTGTTTTGGAGTTGACGTTGGAGGAACAACAGTTAAAGTAGGACTTTTTACAGTAGAAGGTCAGCTCCTTGATAAGTGGGAGATTATTACAAGAACAGAAAATAATGGTGAAAATATTTTATTTGATATATGTGAATCATTAGAAGCTAAGTTAGACGAAAAGTCTATTGATTTAGATGAAGTTAAGGGAATCGGCATTGGTTTGCCGGGACCTGTTTTAGATGACGGAACTGTATTACAGTGTGTTAACTTAGGTTGGGGCAAGTTTAATGTATCAGAAAAAATGTCTGAAATGTTCCACGGAATAGAGGTTAAGGTAGGCAATGATGCCAACGTTGCAGCTCTTGGTGAAGCGTGGAAAGGTGGCGGAAAGAATTTTGATGATATCGTTATGGTTACACTTGGAACAGGTGTAGGCGGAGGTGTTATTTTAGAAGGAAAAATTCTTACAGGACATAACGGTGCAGCAGGCGAAATCGGTCACATGCATGTTGAAGATAGTGAAGAACTTAACTGTAACTGCGGCGGTTGCGGATGCCTTGAACAGTATGCATCAGCTACAGGTGTAGTAAGACTTGCAAACAGATATATTGCAAAGAATAGTGAATCAACTAAGATGACAGAATTTGGTGAAGACATTACAGCAAAAGATGTTTTCGACTTGGCAAAAGAAGGAGATAAGGGTGCTGTAGCTGTTGTTGAACAGATGAGTACATATCTTGGAAAAGCCATGGCAAGTATTGCAACAGTAGTAAACCCACAGGCATTTATTATTGGTGGTGGTGTAAGTAAGGCAGGTCAGTATCTTATTGATGCCATTGCAGATGTTTATGTTAAATATGCTTTCCAAGCTTGTAGAGAAGCAAAAATTGCTCTTGCAGAATTAGGAAATGATGCAGGAATTTATGGTGCGGCAGCACTTATAGTATAAAAAGTAACTAGAGGTTTTAGGAGGATTCAATGGATAACGCATTCATAGAAAAGATTAAAGAAGTAGTTGGAGAAAAATATGTAAAAGAGAATGAGAGCATGGCATCTCATTGTACTTTCAGATGTGGAGGAAACGCTGAATTATTCGTAACTCCGGGCAGTATTGATGAGTTAACACAGGTTGTAGCACTTTGTAGAGAGAATGATGTGGAATTTCTTGTTATAGGAAACGGAAGCAATCTTTTAGTTAAAGATGAAGGCTACAAGGGTGTAATAATCGAAGTTAATTCAAGAATAAGTTTTATTGATGTTATTGGTGAAGATATTGTAGCCGACGCAGGAGCAAAGCTTTCAGCAGTGGCAGTTACTGCAATGGAGAACGACCTAGGTGGTTTTGAGTTTGCTCACGGTATTCCGGGCAACATTGGTGGTGCCGTAATGATGAATGCAGGTGCTTATGGTGGAGAAATGAAACAGGTTCTTAAATGGGTTAAGGTACTTGATAATGAAGGAAACATTATTACACTTGATGCATCTGAGCTTGAAATGGGATACAGAACAAGCATTATTGAGAAGAAAGGTTATATTGTTCTTCAGGCAAGAATTGGTCTTAACATTGAATTCTCAGAGGATATTGGTTTGATTATGCAGATGTTTATGCAGAAGAGAAGAGCAAGTCAGCCACTTGAATATCCAAGTGCAGGAAGTACTTTCAAGAGACCTGAAGGATATTTTGCAGGTAAATTAATTGACGATGCAGGGCTTAGAGGATACAAAGTAGGTGGAGCCATGGTATCAGAAAAGCATTGTGGTTTTGTAATTAATTACGATAATGCCACAGCAACAGATGTTATTAATCTTATGAAGGATGTACAGGCTAAAGTTAAAGAGAAGTTCGATGTACAGTTAGAACCTGAAGTTAGAATTATCTAAAGGTCTAAGTATGAGGGAGTACAAATGCGATTAGTAATAGTAACAGGTATCTCAGGGGCAGGCAAAGTAACTGCCCTTAAGATTTTTGAGGATAACGGGTATTATTGCGTAGATAATCTGCCAATAGATTTAATTGAAAGTTTTGCAGATATTCTTTTTGGACAGACTAATGAAAAGAATAAAGTTGCAATTGGAGTAGATATCAGAAGCGGAAAAAATCTTGAGAAGATGTCAGAAGTTCTTAAGAATATGAAAGCAAAAGAACAGAATTATGAGATTTTGTTCTTAGACTGCAACAATAATACTTTAATAAAGAGATTTAAAGAAACACGAAGAAGTCATCCAATGGGTGACAGAGATAGTGTTGAAAATGAAATTAATGAAGAGAGGGCAAAGCTGGAATTTTTAAGAGAACAGGCTGATTATATAATCGACACCAGCAATCTTCTCGTAAAAGAACTAAGAGGAGAAATAGAAAAGATATTTGTTTTAAACAGAGATTACAGAAATCTTTTTGTTACAATAATGTCTTTTGGTTTCAAGCACGGTGTTCCGGCAGATTGTGATTTGGTATTTGATGTAAGATTTCTTCCAAATCCATATTATGTGCCTGAGCTGAAACACAAAACAGGTAATCAGAAGGAAGTACAGGATTATGTTTTGAACTCGCCTGTGTCACACGAATTTCTTAATAAATTAGTAGATATGATTAAATTTCTTATTCCAAACTATATTGAAGAGGGAAAGAATCAGTTGGTTATAGGAATTGGTTGTACAGGTGGTCATCACAGATCAGTAACAATAGCTAATGAATTATATAATCAATTAAATAGTTCAGACGCTTCTTATGGAATCAGATTATCTCATAGAGACATAGACAGATAGTAGAAATAGTAGGAAGTGGCATGAGTTTTTCAAGTAAGGTTAAAAAGGAATTAGCAGGTCATATCAGTAATGCAACACATTGTAGAATAGCAGAAATTGCAGCTATTATTTCTATGTGCGGAAGTGTACTGATAGACGTTGATGAAAAGTATTCCATAAGAGTCAGAACTGAAACCGATTCAACGGCAGAAAAGTTTAAGACTTTGGTGTGGAAAACATTTCATATAGATGCAAAAATTGTTGTAAAAAAGAATGCATATTCAAAAAATGCAGAGACATATACTATTACCATAAAAGATCACAATCAGGCAATGAAAGTCTTAGAGGCAACTAAATTAATTGATGATCAGGGGCAGATAGGAGAGAATCTTTCAGTGACTAATAATGTTGTTATAATGAAAGATTGTTGCAAGAGAGCCTTCATAAGAGGAGCATTTATGGCAGCAGGTTCCATAAGTGATCCTAACAGCTCTTATCACTTTGAAATTAAGTGTAATAACGAAAAAAAGGCTGAGCAATTAATAAAATTACTAAATAAATTTAATATTGAGGCAAAAACAGTTGCAAGAAAAGGTCATTTTGTGGTATATATCAAGGAAGGCGAAGGAATAGTTGATGTTTTAAATGTAATGGAGGCTCCGGTAGCTTTAATGGAAATGGAGAATGTCCGAATCCTAAAAGGCATGAGCAACTATTACAATAGGCAGGTTAATTGTGAGACTGCCAACATTAAGAAGACAGTAACAACTGCATGTAGACAGATAGATGATATTAATTATATCATTGAAAATGAGGGCTTAGAATATTTGCCTGATAAGTTACAGGATATAGCAACATTGCGAGTTGAAAATCCTGACGCTTCGTTGCAGGAGTTAGGTCAGATGCTTGAACCGCAATTAGGAAAATCAGGGGTTAATCACAGATTGAGAAAGATTTGCCAGATTGCAGAGGAAATAAGGGGAATCCCCAAGGAGGAAAGGTTATAATGATAACAAAGGATGTAACAATTGATATTAAGCAGGCTACAGATGCAAGTCCAGTGGCAAAATGCGTACAGTTAGCTAGTCAGTTCAAGAGTAAAATATATATTGAAAATGGAGCTACAAAAGTTAATGCTAAGTCAATCATGGGAATGATGGCATTAGGAATTCTTTCAGGAGAAGAAGTAAAAGTATCTGCTGAAGGAGACGACGAGCAGAATGCAATTGATACAATGGTAAATTACTTAACAGCTAATTAATCGAAAATAGCATGAAATAAAAAATCCTTTCTGTCGGTGACGGAAGGGATTTTTTTGTGGTGATTACGTGTCGTAGATATAAAGCTTGTCCACATTCACACTTATACATATCTGCCCATGGAAACATATTTCAAGCTTTATAGTATAAATTCAAAGGCGATTAAACCTGGTAATTCCCCATAAGTCTTTGCTCTTAATTCTAAAATATAGTATAATTATTTAGTTAGCAGTAAGGTTAATGAGAAGAATATAAAAGAATTAAAGAGTAACATAAAAGTAGACTATAAAAAGAAGAATAACAGTGAACATATATTACCAAAAAGAAAGGAAAAGCTTATGAAACTTATATCATGGAATGTTAATGGAATCCGTGCCTGTGTTACAAAGGGCTTTATGGATTTCTTTAATGAAATAGACGCGGATATTTTTTGTATACAGGAATCAAAGATGCAGGAAGGACAGCTTGAACTTGAAATGCCGGGATATTATCAGTATTGGAATTATGCTGAAAAGAAGGGATATTCAGGAACAGCGATTTTTACAAAGAAAGAGCCAATGGATGTGAAGTATGGTATTGGCATAGAGGAACACGACCACGAGGGAAGAGTTATAACGTTGGAGTTTGAAGATTTCTATATGGTTACATGCTATACGCCAAATTCACAGAACGAACTTAAAAGACTGGATTACAGAATGCAGTGGGAAGATGATTTTAAGGCATATCTTAAGAAGCTTGAAGAATCTAAACCGGTAGTTTTATGTGGTGATTTGAATGTGGCACATAAGGAAATAGATTTGAAAAATCCTAAGACTAACAGAAAGAATGCAGGCTTTACAGATGAAGAACGTGAAAAGATGACTAAGCTTTTAGATGATGGATTCATAGATACATTTAGATATTTCTATCCTGATTTGGAAGGAAAATATAGTTGGTGGTCATATAGATTTAAAGCCAGAGAGAAGAACGCAGGTTGGCGTATTGACTATTTTATTGTATCGGAAGCATTAAAGGACAAGCTTGAAGGTGCTGACATTCACACAGAAATACTCGGCTCAGACCACTGCCCAATTGAACTTGACTTGAATATATAAAGACAAAATAACAATTAAACAGGTGATTATATATGAATTTTGCACATTTACATGTCCATACAGAATACAGTCTGTTGGATGGATCAAGTAAAATTAAAGAAATTACAAAAAGAGCCAAAGAGCTTGGAATGAACAGCCTTGCCATAACAGATCACGGTGTTATGTATGGATGTATAGATTTTTACAGGGCAGCACTTGAAAATGGAATAAAGCCTATTATCGGATGTGAAGTGTATGTGGCACCGGGTTCACGTTTCGAAAAAGAAGCAGGGGACAACGAAGACAGATATTATCATTTGATTTTGTTGGCAGAAAATAATGAAGGATATGCAAACCTTTGCAAAATAGTTTCAAAAGGATTTGTGGAAGGATTCTATTACAAACCACGAGTTGACTATGAAGTATTGGAAAAATACCACGAAGGAATTATTTGCCTAAGCGCCTGTCTTGCAGGAGAAGTACAGAAGTATCTGGCAAGAGGGGAATACGAAAAGGGAAAAGAAGCTGCCTTAAAATATGAGAAAATATTTGGAAAGGGTAATTATTTCCTTGAAATGCAGGACCACGGTATTCCGGAACAGGCAACAGTTAACCAGCAGTTAATGAGAATGAGCGAAGAGTTGGAAATTGACCTTGTTTGTACTAATGACGTACATTACACTTTTGCAGATGATGTGGAGGCACACGATATACTTCTTTGTATTCAGACCGGAAAGAAGAAAGCTGATGAGGACAGAATGCGTTATGAGGGGGGGCAGTTCTACCTGAAATCACCGGAAGAAATGTACCAGCTTTTCAAATACGCACCTCAGGCAATGGAGAATACACAGAAAATCGCCGACAGATGTAATGTTACATTTGAGTTTGGAGTAACAAAGATTCCAAATTTCCCTGTGCCGGAAGGCTACACATCATGGACTTACCTAAAAGAACTGTGCGAAACAGGACTTCACAACCGCTATCCTGTTTTTAAGGGAGAAGTTGACCAGAACTGTCATTTGACAAAAGAAGAACTGGAAGAAAGATTAAATTACGAATTAAATACAATAAAGAACATGGGATATATTGAATATTTTCTGATTGTTTGGGATTTTATTCATTATGCCAAGTCTAACGGAATTGCAGTTGGACCGGGAAGAGGTTCAGCGGCAGGAAGTATAGTTTCTTATTGTTTGGAAATAACAGATATAGAACCTATGAGATATAATTTGCTCTTTGAAAGATTCCTTAATCCTGAGCGTGTATCCATGCCCGATATTGACGTAGACTTTTGTATTGAAAGACGACAGGAAGTTATTGACTACGTAGGCAGAAAATACGGAAAAGACCATGTGGCGCAGATTGTGACTTTTGGAACATTAAAGGCAAGAGGTGTAATAAGAGATGTTGGACGAGTTCTTGATATGCCATATGCTCAGGTAGATAATATAGCAAAAATGATTCCACAGGAGCTTAACATTACTCTTGATGGAGCTTTAAAACAAAATAGAGAATTAAAAACATTATACGATTCAGATCCAGAGGTAAAATACCTTATTGATATGTCAAGAAGGCTTGAAGGACTTCCACGACACGCATCAATGCATGCGGCAGGTGTAGTTATTTGTGGAAAACCGGTAGACGAATACGTGCCATTGTCAAGAGCGGCAGACGGTTCAATTACAACACAGTATATAATGACTACTTTGGAAGAACTTGGACTTTTAAAAATGGACTTTTTGGGGCTTAGAAACTTAACTGTAATACAGAATGCCCAAAGATTCATAAAGAAGAACAGAGGCATAGAACTTGACCTGATGAAAATAGACTACAATGACAAAAAAGTTTTGGATTATATTGGAACAGGAAATACAGAGGGAATATTCCAGCTTGAAAGTGCCGGAATGAAAAACTTCATGAAGGAACTTAAGCCTCAAAGCCTTGAAGATATTATCGCCGGAATAGCTTTGTACCGTCCGGGGCCAATGGATTTTATTCCTAAATATCTTGAAGGAAAAAATAATCGAGATAGCGTTACTTATGACTGCCCACAGTTAATTCCAATACTTGAGCCAACCTATGGATGTATTGTTTATCAGGAACAGGTAATGCAGATAGTTAGGGATTTGGCAGGATATTCACTTGGCCGAAGCGACCTTCTCCGTAGAGCAATGTCAAAAAAGAAACAGGCAGTAATGGAAAGGGAACGCCAAAGCTTCGTGTATGGAAACCAGGAAGAGGGTGTAAAAGGCTGTATCAAAAACGGCATAAGTGAAGAGATTGCAAATAAAATCTACGATGAAATGATAGACTTTGCAAAGTATGCATTTAACAAGTCCCATGCGGCAGCTTATGGCGTGGTGGCTTACCAGACAGCATACCTTAAATATTACTATGCAGCAGAATTTATGGCAGCAATGCTTACTTCTGTAATGGATATTTCAACTAAGGTAGCAGAATATGTTTACTCATGCCGTTCAATGGGAATAGAAATTCTTCCACCGGATATTAACGAAGGTGAAAGTGGATTTTCGGCTAAGGGCAACAGCATACGATATGGACTTACAGCCATAAAGAATGTTGGTAAAAACATTATTGACGGCATAGTTGAGGAAAGAGAAAAACACGGCAAGTACACTGATTTGGAAGACTTTATTACAAGAACAGCCAATCTTGGTGTAAACAAAAGAGCAATAGAAAATTTTATCAAAGCCGGTGCCTTTGATTCACTTAATGCCACAAGAAAACAGATGATGATGGTTTACATTCAGATTCTTGACGGGGTAAACAAGGAAAACAAAGACGCATGGGAAGGCCAGATGTCTATTTTTGATATGGCAGATGACAGTACCAAAGAAAAGTATAAAGTAAAAATGCCTGATGTAGGAGAGTACACCGTTGACCAGAAATTAGCTTTTGAAAAAGAAGTTATTGGAATATATGCCAGCGGTCATCCACTTCAGGCACAGGAACAGAAATGGCGTAAACACATAACAAATATGTCAATTGATTTCACCGAACCTGAAGAAGGGGAAGAGTCAAAAGTTCCTGACAAGAGCAAAGTTGCCGTAGGCGGAATCATTAGTGCCATAACAAAGAAGTTTACAAAAACTGGACAGCAGATGGCTTTCATAACATTGGAAGACTTAGTTGGAACAGTTGAAGTTGTAGTATTTCCAAGACAGTTTGAGAGAAGTCGAATGTTAATGGAAGAAGGTCAGAAGATTTTTGTAAAAGGCGAGGCAAACATAGAAGAAAATTCTGCAGGAAAAGTTTTGGCTAACTCAATTGTATCTTTCGACCAGGTTCCGTCAGAACTTTGGATAGCCTTTAAAGACAAGGAAGAGTATATGGTAAAGGAGAAAGAACTACTTGAAACATTACTTCTTCACAAAGGTGGCGACAAGGTAATGATAGCTTTGGCAAAAGAGCGTCAGCAGAAAGCATTGCCAATAGAATACAGAGTTGATGCCAATAATCAGTTTGTTGAAGAACTAAAGAAAACTTACGGACAGGATTTTGTAAAATTAAGAGTTTAATATTCAAAAGGAATTATAATGACTAATTTAAATATAAATTTTAAGAAAATGCTTAAAGAAACAAAATTCAACGCTGCCAGAATAATAATAGTTGGATTTCTTTGTGTGATAATAGTTGGAACATTAATACTAATGTTGCCGGTAAGTTCAGCTAAAGGGCAGTGGACGGATTTTGTAACAGCATTATTTACAGCCACCACATCAACCTGCGTAACAGGATTGGTTGTGGTGCCAACCTATGCCTACTGGAGTCTTTTTGGAAAAGTAGTCATATTAATACTTATACAGCTTGGCGGGCTTGGAATTATCAGCATAGCCACAGGCGTATTAATTATAATAGGCAAAAAAATAAACTTAAAAGAAAGACGATTAATTCAGGAGACATACAATCTTGACACAAGTCAGGGCGTTGTTTTGCACATAATAAGAATATTTTCGGGAACCTTTGCAGTGGAAGGCATTGGAGCAATACTTTACGGTTTTAGATTTATTCCAAAATACGGAGTGGCTAAAGGCGTGTGGTATTCTGTGTTTCATGCAATTTCAGCTTTTTGCAATGCAGGAATCGACCTTCTTGGAGACAGCAGCTTTATGGCGTACAAGGGAGATGTGCTGATTAATATAACGACAATGTTCCTTATTGTGGTAGGTGGAATGGGCTTTATAGTATGGTGGGATATTTTGAAAAACATAAATAATATTAGAAATAAAAAGTACCCACTTCGAAAATTCTCTGAAAGGTTGTCACTTCACTCCAAAATAGTTCTTACAGTAACGGCAATTGCAATATTTGGAGGAGCAATCTTAACATTTGCTTTTGAATACAACAATCCTGAAACATTGGGAACTTTAAAGACAGGTGAAAAAATTCTGGCATCATTCTTTCAGTCAGTAACTCTTAGAACAGCAGGTTTTTGCACAATAAATCAGGCGGGGCTTAGAAATGCCTCAGTACTTCTTGCTTTTCTCTTAATGCTAATGGGTGGCTCACCAATGGGAACTGCAGGAGGAATAAAAACAACAACAGTAGCTTTGTTATTCCTTGATGTAAAATCAGTTGTTACGGGAAAAAACGCAACAGAGGCATTTAAGAGAAGAATAAACAGAGACAACATTAAGAACGCATTGGCAGTGATGACAATGGCCATTAGCATATTAATGATTGCAGTTATAGCACTTACATTTACGGAAACAGGTTCTCTTACCAAGATATGCTATGAAGCATTTTCGGCAATAGGAACGGTAGGTTTAAGCATGAACTTTACGGCAAGTCTTTCTCTTGCAGGCAAGCTAATAATTATCGCTTTAATGTTTTTTGGAAGAGTAGGACCTATAACAATAGTAATAGCATTGGCGAGAAAACGAAGAATAGACCAGCACATAAAGGACTTACCTGAGAAAAAAGTGCTTATAGGATAGATTAAAGAAAGGACAGCATTAATGAAAGAAATCGCAGTATTCGGACTTGGAACTTTAGGAAAAAGCCTTGCCATATCATATTCAAATATGGGTGGAAAAGTTATAGCCATAGACAAGTCACAGGAAAAAGTAGATGAAATATCAGATTATGTTACTTTTGCCATTCGTGCAGACCTGACTGAAGAAAACGTAATTAAAGGTCTTGGAGTGTCAAATGTGGACGTGGCAATAGTTACAATAGGTGAAAACTTTGAGGCAAGCATAATCGTAACTGCCGTATGTAAGGAAATAGGAATCCCTTATATAATAGCCAAGGCAAGTGACAAATTGCAGGGCAATATTTTAACTAAAGTTGGGGCAGATGAAATAGTTTATCCTGAAAGTGAAACAGGAATCAGAATGGCAAAGAACCTTGCTCACGGCGAAAAGTTTATGGATATTGCAGAAATATCTGACACATTTAGCATAATAGAAGCAAAAGTTCCTGAAAGTTGGGTTGGAAAGAATCTAATGGAATTAAGCCTTAGAAAAAAATATAAATTTAACATTATAGCAATAAAAAAAGAAGGAAAATACAAAATTAATCCTGACGTTAACATTCCTTTTAACCATGGAATGCATTTGGTAGTTTTAGGCGAAACAGAAAAAATGGCAAAGGTATTTAAGTAAAATGGTAATAACATCAACATCAAATGAACAAATAAAAAAATTAATACAGTTAAAAGAAAAATCAAAAGTACGAAAAACAACAGGAACATTTACAGTGGAAGGCAAGAAAATGTTTGTTGAAATACCGGCAGAGGACCTTGTAAGTGTATATGTTTCAGAAACTTTTTTGAAAGAAAACGGTGAACTGGTAAAAGACAAAAAATATCAGATAGTAAGCGACCAGGTATTTAAGAAAATATCAGATACAGTTACACCACAGGGAATAGTTGCCGTTGTAAAGCAGAAATCATACAGCATAGACTACATTATAGAAAAAAGAAACAAAGAAAAAAGTTGCATAGTAGTGCTTGACAGACTTCAGGATCCGGGAAATATGGGAACAATTGTAAGAACCGGGGAAGCAGCAGGTATATCAGGCATAATAATGAGCAAAGACAGTGCAGACATATACAATCCTAAAGTTATACGCTCAACAATGGGCTCAATATTCAGAGTTCCTTTTGCAATAGTGGATGACTTGGCAGCAGCAGTTGACACATTAAAGGACAATGGCATTACAACATATGCTGCCCACTTAAAGGGAGAGCTTTACAATTCAGGAAGCCTTACAAAGGACTGCGCACTTTTAATCGGCAATGAGGCAAGGGGCTTAAGCGAGGAAATATCCGCAAAGGCAGACAAGCTAATAAAAATTCCAATGCACGGAAAAGTTGAATCTTTAAATGCAGCAGTTGCAACAGCGATACTAATGTATGAGGCGGCAAGATAAAATAAGCTGATGAAAGGTAGTAGAAATTAAAGTGAATTGGTTATGACAGAATTTAATGGATTTAACTGATTTCGTGAGTTAATATTATGGTAGTGTATGATGATAAAATTTTAGAGGAGTTAATTGTAGAAAAAAGAAATATAAAAGAACTTTAAATCAACAAGATGATAAAGGTGTTTGGAAAAAAATAGGAAGTTCAAAGCGATTTTCGATTATTTTCAAAAGAAAAAATATAAAAATGGTTGAAAAAATATTCAAAAATAAAAAGAGGAACGTTATGAATGTTATATTGAAGGGAAACGGTGAAAAAATTATTTGTATACAACAAAAAGAACAAAAAGTAATATATAACGGAGAAAATACTCTAATAGATAACAGAATGCCGATTTCTCTTTCGTCTGTCAATACGAAAACAATAGAATTATTTTATTGTATATGTAAATTTCCGCTACGATTAATAGTAGCAATATTTGATATAATATTTATGAATTATGAATGGGATTGGATAGATAACTTTGAACCATGTATATTCCAGGTTGACAATTATATATGTGAAGCCTGTAAAACATTGGAAATAGAATATAATAAGTCAAAGTATGATAAAGAAAACAGAAAAATTGTTTTACCTCAGATTATTATTAATGGAAAAGAAATAAAAATAGAAAGTTTTTTATACCTGGAAAACTTGAAATTGTGTTTTTTAAAGTGTTGTTTGAAAATGGTGGGAATGCTAATTTGGTGCTTAATACCTTTGATTATTATTACAATAAATGCCGGTAAATATAGTATTTATATATGGATTATAGATTGTTGCATAATTTTTGCTTTAATAGTGAAAATATCATTAGAGTATCATAAATTTTGCAATATCAAAAGACAACTCAATCTACAAAAAAAGAATAAGAATGGGTTTGTAAATTATTAAATTAGAATAAAAAGAATAAAGAACCCTGTGTTGTACCGATTCGATGTACAACACAGGGTTTTGTTTATTATAAAGCACCAAGTGTTTCAATTGCTTTGTTTGCAAGTATTTCGTCAAAGTGTTCCATATAGAAAAGTTCTTTGGCATATGTTGGATTCTCACGAACTCCGTGTTCAGTAAGAATACTGTATATACGGTTAAGTTTCTTACCCTGTGAAGCTTCAACACATAGAGATAAGTAATACTTGTCATTGAATGGTGACTTGTATACTGAACTGTCACCTTTAAATGTTGGAGCAATCAATCTTGAAACATCAATTATCTGGCTTAAACTGTCGAATATATAAATGCTATACAACAATGAATCATCGTTGTCATCTTTCTTGTCATTAGCGGAAGCGTCAATATCTTCCATGTCATCATCAAATTCTTCGAAATCTGTAAGGTCCATATCGGAATCTTCTAAGCGTGAAAGAATACCGTCTTTCATCTCCTTAGAAAAGAATTTTGAGAGATGTTCTTCGGTTTCGGAAGGATTCTCAACCTTGGTTATAACAAGGACGATGGTTTCAGGAGAAACAGGTATTGCTTCTACCATTAGTGGGATGTCATTGACCTCAAAACCGAAATCATCATTAGCCTGCTGCATCATATCCTGAAAAAGTTCACGGGTTTTGCCTGTTCCGTAAGCCAATTCACTAAGTTTAATGTTGCGGTCAGCTAAGTCTTCCTTACTCAGAGTGCAACGAATCTGATTATCATTGATTTTTTCAATTTTCATAAAAATCACCTCTCTATCATTAGATTCGTGTAAATTCAAAATAATTAAAACAACTATTTCTTGCTATTAGTATATCCAATATCTTAAATAGTGTAAAGTTATTAAGGTAGTAAAATCTTACAAATTGTAGTAAATAAAGCTTTTATGTAAAAAAATATATAAAAAACAAGTATTTACAAAATAAAAAATTGCTGTAAAACAAAAATCCAAAATGACATTATCCCAATTGCATAAGCAAATATGAAATAAGACCTTTTAATACTGTAATATAATATATATACAAAAAAAATGTACGAAATATTACAATTTTTTGAAAAATAATAAATTAAGACAAAAAACTATTTGAAAAATGATTGAAAAGTACATTCAATATGTGTATAATAAAAACACGGATAATACGAATACGGAAATGTACACATAATAACAACTGTTTAACTTAATATATATCACAAGGCATTGACCGCCTATTTAGTTAATATAGTTAGATTTATTATGGAGTTTCCCTAAGAACGAGAAAGAGTCATATTTTGTGGCTCTTTTTTCATTAATAAAAATCATGAAAAAATTTATATTAATGAAAAAACCTATCGTGGATATTTATTCTTTTTTTATGTTGAATGTGGTATCATAGTAGATAGACATTAGCTTAAGGAGGATTTTTGATTTGAGAAAAACTATAAATAAACTATTTTTGATTATAACCGTAATATCAGCACTTCTGCTAACTACAGGATGTGACTTGTTTATAAAGACTAACAAGGGGCAGGTTGACCAAAAATGGTACATGGGACTTACCTACGAGGATGACAATGGCAACGACACGGATTACACAATAGGGACAGATGGAACTATTGCAGCAGTGGCTTTGGAAGATGGATATGGCGATGAGTTCGGTATTATAAAGGGCGAGGAAGCTTACCTTAATATCAACACCATTATAAAAAATATTGACAAAAGATTTTATGTAGATGCAACCAACAACCTTGTAATGTTTACTGACGCCACAAAAACTTATAAAACTAAAATAGGTGGTAAGACAATAAATGAAACTGAAAATACAGACTATGTTATTTCTTTTATGGACGGAAAAAATTGCTATGTTAATGTAAAGTTTGTTAAGAAATACGTGGATTTTGATTATAAAGTTGTGAAGGCAGAGGGAAAATCTCCTGCAAGAATTGTTCTTAAATACACATCAGGCGAGAAAAATCAGATGACTGTTAAGAGCAACATTGAAATGCGTACAAAGGCAGATTACCAGAACCTTATTGTAACTACTTTGAAGAAAAATACCAAGGTTACAATATTGGAAGAAAGCGGCGACTGGACAAAGGTTGGAACTGACGACGGTTTCATGGGCTATGTGCCTGCAAAGAAATTAAAAGATAAAGAAACAAAGAAGACTGATTTTAAATCTGACGCAGATACATATACACACGTTTTGATGGATAAAAAGATTAGTTTAGGTTGGAATGCGATAACGAATCTGACTGCTAATGGCAATTTGGAAACAATAATTGAACATACAAAAGGTTTAAATGTTATTTCTCCAACATGGTATTCTTTGTCTGACAATAAAGGCAACTTAAGATCATATGCTTCAGCAACTTATGTTGAAAAGGCTCACAGCAAAGGGCTTAAAGTATGGGCTTTGGTTAATGATTTTGGAACTCAGGACAAGGCAAGCAAGGAATACACGAAGAAAGTGTTAACAGATACTACTAAGAGAGAAAATCTTGTTGATAACATTATGACAAACATAAAAGATTATAATCTTGATGGCATTAACATTGATTTTGAGTTTATTAATAAGGATATTATTAACAGTTATTTGCAGTTTTTGAGAGAACTTTCAATTGAATGCAGAAAAGCAGGAAAGGTTCTTTCAATAGATAATTATGTACCATCATCAGGCTCAGAATATTACGACATTGCACATCAGTCTTTGGTTGCAGATTACATTATTATAATGAGTTACGATGAGCATTACGCAGGAAGTAAGGAAGCAGGTTCTGTTTCATCAATGACTTTCACGGAAAAGGCCGTAAACGATGCCATTGCTTTAACAGGTGATGCGTCAAGAGTAATTAACGGTATGCCTTTCTACACAAGAGCTTGGATTACAACTCCTGCAACTGATGGCAAAAAGGGCGAAGGTGTTTATGTGGAAGATGCAACTAATGGCAATTACTACCTTTCAAGTCAGGCAATTACAATGGATAAAGCCAAAGAACTTTACACTAATGCAAAAGTAAAGCCGACATTCGATGAAACAACAGGTCAGAATTTTGTTTCATATGAAAAGGGAGACAGCACAGTGAGCATTTGGCTTGAAGATGCTACATCTGTAAAATCAAGACTTGATATTATGGAAAAATACAAGCTTGCAGGTGCAGCTTACTGGAGATTAGGTCAGGAAACAGACAGCATATGGGATACAATTTATCCGTATTTCAAATAGGATGTTTTCACAAACTAATCTAAATAAGGATGAAAAGGATAATCGGAAATCGTTTATTAAAAAGTGATTTTCGCAATGACTATTTATGAGTGGTAAGGTTAATGATTTAAATAAAGATATTAGTAACAATGCTGATTTAGAAGAAAGTTATGATTCTAAGAAAGCTAATAAGTACATGAAAGAAGCAATTAAGCAGGCTAAGAAAGCTGCTTCAATAGGTGAAGTGCCAATTGGCTGTGTAATTGTTTATCAGGACAAGATAATAGGTCGTGGTTACAATCGAAGAATGGTTGACAAGAACACGTTATCTCATGCAGAGCTTAACGCAATAAAGAAAGCCAGCAAGAAACTTGATGACTGGCGCCTTGATGATTGCGAATTGTATGTAACTACTGAGCCTTGCCAAATGTGTGCAGGTGCCATAGTTCAGGCAAGAATTAAAAAAGTCTACATAGGTTGTATGAATCCAAAGGCAGGTTGTGCCGGTTCTATTATGAATCTTCTTCAGGTTGATAAATTTAACCATCAGGTCGAAATGGAAAAAGGAATACTTGAAGAAGAGTGCAGTAATCTGCTGAAAGATTTTTTTAGAAATTTGAGAAAAAAGCAGAAGGATGAATAACCAATATGCATAGTAAACATATTGGTTATTTGTAGAAAGATGCAAAAGAGATTGAACAGAAAGAACAGAGAACATTGTCTGAAAAGTTAGGCAAAAAATTCAAAATCTTTATTGACAAAGAAAATTAGTATAAGGTATACTATATTTCTGACCGACAGTTGTCGGTACTAAATTTGATATAACATTTCCGCGCAGCCGGGAAGATAGCGGCGTCCTGTACCTGCAATCCGCTACAGCAGGGGTGATGGTCGGCCTCGGGTTTATTTTGTAGGGCTGCCCTTTATAAGTGATGTTGACGTTTGGGTCTTATGCAATGGAATCCTGCGAACCGTGTCAGGTCAGGAATGAAGCAGCACTAAGCAGATCATTTCATGTGACATGAGGAAGCCTAGACCGAGTTAACTGTAAAGGTAACGCTTATGGAATACTCACAAAGCAGATCGCGCGGATTTAATAATTAATAAAAAGGTGAAACACAGAAAGAATTGTGTTTCACCTTTTTAAATGCCAAATTACCAAAATATATTGCTTGTAACCATTTCCAGTTTATTATATAATAAACTCCAAAGGTGTAAAAGGGCTTACAATGCCCTTGGAATCTATAGCAGTTACTTTTAGGAAAGGAGATATTATGTCTTATACAGCATTATATAGAAAGTTTCGACCTTCAACATTTGATCAGGTTAAGGGACAGGACCACATAGTTCAGACATTAAAGAATCAGATTAATGCCAACCGTATCGGACATGCCTATCTTTTTTGTGGAACAAGAGGAACTGGTAAAACAAGTGTGGCAAAGATTTTTGCCAAGGCTGTCAACTGTGAGCATCCCGTTGATGGAAGCCCTTGTAATGAATGTGAAACATGTCGTGGAATAACCAATGGAAGTGCCATGAATGTTATTGAAATCGATGCGGCATCCAATAACGGTGTAGATAACATTAGACAGATTCGAGATGAAATACAATATTCGCCTTCAAGTGGTAAGTACACAGTGTATATCATCGACGAGGTACATATGCTTTCCATAGGTGCTTTTAATGCATTATTAAAGACACTTGAAGAACCACCGGCATATGTTATTTTTATTTTGGCTACAACAGAGCCACATAAAATACCTATAACAATATTGTCACGTTGTCAGAGATATGATTTTAAGAGAATATCAATAGACACAATTGCGGCAAGATTGTCCGAATTAATGGAAAAAGAATCAATTGAGGTTGAGGACAAGGCAATAAGATACGTTGCAAAAGCAGCAGACGGTTCAATGCGTGATGCCTTAAGTCTTTTAGATCAATGCATTGCTTTTTATTTGGGACAGAAGTTAACATATGACAATGTGCTTGACGTTCTTGGTGCTGTAGACAATGAAATATTCAGCAGACTTACAAGAAGCGTAATAGATTCAGATGTAACAACAAGCCTTAATATTTTGGATGAAATAATTATGCAGGGCAGAGAGCCGGGACAGTTTGTTAATGATTTTATATGGTATTTAAGAAATCTTATGTTAATTAAGACATCAGATGATGACGAAATAATGGAAGTAATTGATGCGTCAGCAGAAAGAATAGAAGCTTTGAAAGAAGAAGCACAGATGGTTAATGTAGATGTTATTATGCGATACATTAGAATTCTTTCAGAATTATCAGGACAAATCAAATATTCGTCACAAAAACGTGTTTTAATAGAGATTGCATTAATAAAGCTTGCAAAACCGGCAATGGAAAGAGACGTAAGCTCACTTAATAACAGAATCGCTATTTTGGAAAAGAAAATAGAAGAAGGAAACTTTACGGTTAATGTGGGGGTAGCTCCACAGGCGGCAGGCAGTTCAGGTGCAAATCCGGAACCAAAGCCTAAAAAGGTATTTGAAAAGGCTATACCGGAAGATGTGCAGTATGTTGTGGATAACTGGGGTTCAGTTAGAAGACACATATCCAATCCGTACAAGACTTTCCTGCAGGATGCAAGATTTAGCGTAAAAGGGGAAAACACACTTTTAATAGTTTTTAATCCGGGAGCAATAGGCTACGAAGGCTGCTCGAAACCGGAAGTAATTGAGATGCTTAACACTTTGATAAGTGAAGAAATAAAGAAGCAGGTTAAAGTTGAAGTAACTATGCTTGAAAATAATCAGACTTTCAGCGATTACTATCAGGAAGTCGTAAGCAAAATAAACATGGACATTGAAGAGGAGGATTTTTAAAATGGCAAAGCGAGGAGGATTTCCGGGAGGAATGCCTGGAAATATGAATAATATAATGAAACAGGCTCAGAAGATGCAGAAGCAGATGGAGCAGGCACAGGCAGAATTAGAAAGTTCAGAATATACAGCAACATCAGGTGGTGGAGCTGTTGAAGTGACTATTTCAGGCACAAAAGAAATAACAAAGATTAAATTAGATCCTGAAGTAGTAGATCCTGATGATATAGAAATGTTAGAAGATCTTGTTATGGCGGCAGTTAACGAAGCTATCCGTAAGATGGATGAAATGTCAACACAGAAGATGTCGAAGATAACAGGCGGGTTAGGTGGACTTTTCTAGAAAGAGGTAAGCACAGTGGATTACTACAGTGGTTATATAACAAAACTAATCGAAGAATTATCAGGGTTGCCGGGAATAGGACCTAAAACAGCAGGGAGACTTGCTTTTCATATTTTGGATATGCCAAAAGAACAGGTTGAAAGTCTGGCAAATTCTATGATAGACGCAAAGAAGAATGTAAGATATTGTAAGTGTTGTTACACACTTACAGACCAGGATATTTGCCCAATATGTAGTAGTAAGGAAAGGGACCACAAGACCATTATGGTAGTGGAAACAACAAAGGATATGGCTGCATATGAGAAAATAGGTGAATACAAGGGCGTTTATCACATTCTTCACGGAGCAATTAATCCCATGGCGGGTATTGGCCAGAATGACATTAAGCTTAAGGAATTGTTTGAGCGTTTGAAGGACGATGTTAATGAAGTAATTATTGCAACTAATTCAAGCGTGGAGGGCGAGGCTACAGCTATGTACATTACAAAGGTCATAAAGCCACTCGGAATAAAAGTTACAAGAATAGCAAGTGGTGTTCCCGTAGGTGGGGACTTAGAATATGTGGACAACGTTACTTTGCTTAGGGCTCTTCAGGGAAGAGTTACAGTTTAGAATTGACAAAGGAATGAGGAAGTCAAATGGATAAAAGCGAGTACAACTTAAAAATAGAAGAGTTAAAAACAGCTATGCACGCTCACGATTTTGAAAAGGCAGTTGACGTGGCAGATTCATTGGATATCAAAAAAATCCGTGACAACAATCTGTTAAGTCTTATTGCCGACGCCTATGAATTAACAGGCGATAATGAGCAGGCTAAGAAAATATTGCTTATGGCATATGAGAATACTAACACAGGAAGACAGTTAGCATATAGATTATGCCTTATTTCCATAAAATTAAAAGAACTTGATGAGGCAAACGAATTTTATCAGGACTTTATTGAAATGGCACCAAGAGATTCGGCAAGATTTATTTTAAAATATAAAATGGCAAAAGCTAAGAAGAAGCCGGTGGAAGAATTAATAAAGATTCTTGAAGATTACGTTAACATTGACATGGAAGAAAAGTGGGCTTATGAACTTGCAAAATTATATGATATTGCAGGCGAGGGCGAGAAATGTGTCAATATGTGCGACGAAATAAGCTTATGGTTTGCGGAAGGAAAATACGTTGTTAAGGCAATGGATTTAAAGAAAAAATATGAATCTTTAACATCCACACAGCAGGACAACTACAATAAAAAATCAGAAAATAAGTCTAAAGAGCAGGAAGAAAAGAAAGCTTCAACTCAGGAGCTTATGGATAAAATAATGGAAAAAACATCTATTAAGTCAAGAATAGATGAAGCTGTAAAAGAAGCCAACGAACATAAGGCAGAATCTAAAACAATAGAAGAAGTTACAGGCACAGAGAAAAATATAGATAAGATAAAAGCTGTTGGAAAAGAAGCGGCAGATACAGAATCTTTTGATTTTCCGGAAATTAATGAATCTGTAGTGGAAGAAATCAAGCCTTATGATGATATAGAAGGGGCAACAATTGATGTTAACAGCATGACTCATCCGCAGGAAGTTGAAGAAATAAAAATTCCGGGAATTAGTGATGAGCTTAATGAGCTGGAATCAGATTCAAGTGATAAAGCTGAAGCTGAGAAGGAAGATGTTGTAGCTAAGACTGACAAAGAGAAGAAAAGATTGAAGCTTAGACCTTTTAGTGTTAAACCTAAAAAGACAGAAAATCCTTTAAAGGAAGATAAAAAGGTAGAAGCACCGGTTAATACAAAGGTTCCACTTGAAGAAGATGAAGATTTCAAATTGATTAACCCGGATGATGTGTCTAAAGTTGAAGAACCGGTTATAGATGACTTAGGTGAAGATACAACAGAACCAGTTGATATGGAATTTGATGAAGATATGGATATGGTTATGAAATCAGATGAAGAGAAAGAAGACATATTAAATGTTGATGATGTAGAAGATATACTTCATCAGTTGCAGGCAAGAGGGATTCTTAAAGCAGAAACTGTTAATAGTGCCGTAAGCATTATTGAGAATGTAAGAGAGACTAAGAAAGAATCTAAAGAAGAAAAGCCTGATGAAAAAGAAGTTAGTACTCTTGACAGATGGCAGGAGGATAATGTTGAAGTAGAAAAGCCTTTGGAAAAAGAGCAGACTTCGGTTGAAGACAATACTTCAGATAATGAGGAAAAAGAGCAGACTTCGGTTGAAGACAACACTTCAGATAATGGAGAAAATAAGGCATCCCAGGTTGAAATTCCTGATTTGGAAGAAATACCTGATGAAGTAGAGGATTTGCCGGAAGAACCTGAAAAAGAAGAAGTTGAAACCACAGAGAATCAGGATGCATCTGAATTGGAAGTAATAGAAAGTCAGGAAGAAGAACCTGAGGTTGATATTGAGAAGATAGCAGAAAGCATACCTGATATAGAAGAAATTCAGGTAGCAGAAGAGGCTCAGCCGGAAGAAATTCCGTCTGAACAGGAAGTAGCTGAAAATGTTCAGAAAGAAGCTTCTGAAACAGCAGAAGATTTAGGCAAAACAGCAATATTTACTATACCTAAAGCCGACATTGAAACAGGTAATAATACAGGTGAGGTTGTAGTAGATGAGGAACTTCCTAATATTGATGCACCTGAAATAGATTTAGAAACAGGTATTCCTGAGCAGGATTTGTGTGAAGATACTAAAAATGCAGAAGAAAGCACAGAAAACGAAAATGCAGAGAGTGTAGATGTTAAAAAATCAGAAAGTACTGAAAATGAAGAAGCTGTACAGGAAGAACCGGCACAGGATAATTCAATTAATTTAGATATACATTCAACTAAGGACTTAAGTGCCAAGGTTGAGGTGATTTCAGGGACAGACTGGGAGCAACCTGAGTATGAGGAAAAACTTGAAGAGGAAGAAGAGCAATTAGAGGTAGCAAAGGAGGAAGCAGAAGAAGGCACTCCTGAGCGCACAAGTGAAGGTGAGTTACTTAACAGAATATTGAATAAGAACAATGAAGAAATTCCTGAACCGGAATTAGTAGCTACAGAGGAAGAATTAAGTGTATTTAAGAACTTCTTTAATGTAGAAGGTTTAGAAGACAATATTCAGGAAGTGGTTAAGGAACTTATTGCAGGTTATACACCTAACGGTAAGTCAACAGATGGTAATGTGGTTATTCTTGGCGAAGAAAAAACAGGAAAAACATCATTAGCAGTTGAAATCATAAAATTAGTAAACAAGAAACGTGGCAGACGTAACAGAAGATTGGCTAAGATTGATGCTACAGCACTTAACAAGAGAGGATTTAGAAATTCACTTAACAAATTACTTGGAAGTGATTTGATTGTTGAGAATGCAGAAAAGCTTGGTGCAATGATTTTAAGTGAAGTTGTGGACGTTTCAGGAATGTTTACTGACGATATGCTTATAATACTTGAAGGTGAAACTGAGCCAATGGAAAAAATGCTTAAGGACTCACCACGCTTATCAAAGGTATTTAACCACGTTATCCGTATTAAACAGTACGATATAAAGGAATGGGTTGAATACGGAAAAAGATATGCTAAGGACAAGGGATATGTAATGGAAGAACTGGCAAGTCTTGCCTTTTACAAGGCTATCGATGATTACTTTGGTGAACACAAGGGAATCGGAAGAGCTGATGTTGAGAAACTTGTAGATACAGCCATTGCTAATTCTCATAAACTTGGCAGAAAATTATCAGGTTTATTCTCATCAAATAAAAATGATGATGGATTATATATATTAATAGAATCAGACTTTATTTTTTAACACAGGAAAGGATGTAAAAATGGAAAATTTACAACTTGCAAAAATTGCAAACCAGGTACGTAAAGACATTGTAACAGGTGTTTACAATGCAAAATCAGGTCATCCGGGTGGATCTCTTTCAGCAGCAGATATGTTAACATTTTTGTATTTTGAAGAGATGAATGTATCACCTGAAAAGGCAAAAGATTCTAACAGAGACAGATTTGTATTATCAAAAGGTCATGTTGCACCTGCACTTTATAGTGTATTGGCAGAAAAAGGATATTTTCCAAGAGAAGATATCAAAACATTAAGAAAACCTACATCATACCTTCAGGGACACCCTGATATGAAGAAAATACCGGGAATCGATATGTCTTCAGGTTCATTAGGACAGGGAATCTCAACAGCAGTTGGTATGGCTATGGCAGGAAAGATGGACAATGCTGATTACAGAGTATATACAATGGTAGGCGACGGTGAAAGTGAAGAAGGTCAGGTTTGGGAAGCTTCAATGTTTGCCGGATTCAGAAAGTTAGATAATCTTGTAGTTATCGTTGATAACAACAATCTTCAGATTGATGGTGCAATCGATGAAGTATGTTCACCATACCCATTTGACAAGAAGTTTGAAGCATTTAATTTCCATGTAATTAAAATAAATGGACATGATTTTGATGAAATTAGAAGTGCTTTAAAAGAAGCAAGAGAAACTAAAGGTATGCCTACAGCTATTATTATGAATACTGTAAAAGGTAAGGGAGTTTCATTTATGGAGAATCAGGTTTCATGGCATGGTTCAGCTCCAAACGAAGAACAGTACAATATCGCTATGGAAGAATTAGAGAAAGCAGGTGAAGCATTATGTCAGAAGTAAAGAAAATCGCAACAAGAGACAGCTACGGAGACGCTTTAGTTGAATTAGGAAAAGAACATGACAATCTTGTTGTTTTAGATGCAGACCTTGCAGCAGCAACAAAGACAGGAAAGTTTAAAGCAGCTTTCCCTGAAAGATTTATTGATTGTGGTATAGCTGAATGTAACATGGTAGGTATTGCAGCAGGTATGTCAACATGTGGAAAAGTTCCTTTTGCAAGCACATTTGCTATGTTTGCAGCAGGACGTGCATTTGATCAGTTAAGAAATACAGTAGGTTACCCACATCTTAATGTAAAGATTGGTGCAACTCATGCAGGTATTTCAGTAGGTGAAGACGGTGCAACTCATCAGTGTAATGAAGATATTGCATTAATGCGTACAATCCCAGGAATGACAATTATTAACCCTTGTGATGATATTGAAGCCAAGCAGGCTGTAAAGGCAGCTTACGAAATGGAAGGACCTGTTTATTTAAGATTTGGTCGTCTTGCTACACCTATCATCAACAGTGAAGATTACAAATTTGAAATCGGTAAGGGTGTTAAATTAAAAGAAGGAACAGACGTTACTATTGTAGCAACAGGTCTTATGGTAGCAGCATCTTTAGAAGCAGCTAAGAATCTTGAAGCAGACGGAATTAATGCAGAAGTAATTAACATTCACACAATTAAGCCTTTAGATGAAGACATTATTGTTGAATCAGCTAAGAAAACAGGCAAGGTTATTACAGTTGAAGAACATTCAATTATTGGTGGTTTAGGTAGTGCAGTATGTGATTGCTTAAGTGCTAAATATCCTGTTAGCGTTTCAAAGATTGGTGTTGAAGATGTATATGGACATTCAGGTCCTGCAGTGGAATTATTAAAAGAATTTGGTCTTGACGCAGAAGGAATTTACAATAAAATTAAAAAAATCATGGCATAGTTTTAAATTCTTAAAAGATAACATATTTTAAAAACAAGTGAGTTTTGGGCAGAAAATTCACCAAATTGATTAATAACTGAAATGGAAAATTAGCGTAGGGTTAATTTTTAAAAGTTTAAAATTAATAATTTTAATAACCGGTTTTAAATTATTAATGAGAAAACTAATTATTTAAGTTATGTCAAAATCACAGTTGCTTTTTTAAAAAATGATGTTATACTAGCCATTGTTAAACGAAATGCAAGGGAGCAGACGTAAAAAGTCTTGCTCTCTTTTTCTTTTGTTTTAGGTTAAAAAGTTAAGTAGGAGCTAACGGATTAGCCAAAGGATTTAAGAAATTAAATCAGACAAAAGATAAGTTTTTCAATGAAGAAAGCAATCCCCTTTTAAGTAAATAAAGTTAAGTTCATAGAATTATGACAACAAAGTTGGAGTGATTTATGAAGGGACAATATTTACAATGCTTTCTTAAGTAAAATAATAGGACAATGGAAAAGAATGGAGGAAGGAACTATGAACGCACAGGAAATTTTACAGGAAGCTACAAACAGTAGCTTCGCAATTTGGTTCTTAATTGGTGCCGGTTTAGTATTCTTTATGCAGGCTGGTTTCGCAATGGTTGAAACAGGATTTACAAGAGCAAAGAATGCAGGCAACATTATTATGAAGAACCTGATGGACTTTTGTATTGGTACATTAATGTACATCATTTTAGGTTTTGGTTTGATGATGTCAGAAGATTATATAATGGGAATTATAGGTGTTCCAAATCTTGATATCTTCACAAACTATAACAGTTTTAACTGGTCACAGTTCGTATTTCAGTTAGTATTTTGTGCCACAGCTGCAACAATCGTTTCAGGAGCTATGGCAGAAAGAACAAAGTTCAGTGCTTACTGTATTTACTCAGGAGCAATAAGCTTGATTGTATATCCAATTGAAGCCGGCTGGGTATGGAACTTAGGAGGCAACGGTTGGTTACAGCAGTTACATTTCGTTGATTTCGCAGGTTCAGCAGTAATCCACTCAGTTGGTGGTATGGCAGCTTTAGTTGGAGCAATAATTGTTGGACCACGAATTGGTAAGTATACAAAGAGATCTAATGGCTCAATAAGATCAAATGCCATTGCAGGTCACTCAATAACACTTGGAGCACTTGGTTGTTTCATACTTTGGTTTGGATGGTATGGATTTAACGGTGCAGCAGCTACTAATGTAGATAGCTTAGCATCAATCTTTATGAATACAACAATCGCTCCTGCAACAGCCACAGTAGTTTGTATGTTATTTACTTGGATTAAAGATGGAAAACCTGATGTTGGTATGTGTTTGAACGCTTCACTTGCAGGTTTGGTAGGTATCACAGCAGGTTGTGCTTCAGTTGATACAATTGGTGCATTAATAATTGGTGCTGTATCAGGTATCTTGGTTGATGTAGTGGTTGAAGTACTTGATAAGAAGTTCCACATTGATGACCCTGTTGGTGCCGTTGGTGTTCACTGGGCAAACGGTGTTTGGGGAACAATCGCTGTTGGTTTATTTGCAACAGGCAGAGGCGATACAGTACAGGCTTTCGCAGATGGTTCAACATATGCAGGTTTATTCTATGGTGGTGGAGCAAAACTTTTAGGAATCCAGATTTTAGGTATTGTAGCAATTGATTTATATGCAGCAGTAATGATGACAATAGTGTTCCAGTTAATTAAGCATACAATAGGACTTAGAACAACAGCAGAAGAAGAAATTATTGGTATGGATATTTCAGAACATGGTCTTGCATCAGCATATGCAGACTTCCTTCCGGCAGCACCATCATATGCAGGTGAGAGCGAAGGCTCAGTTGATTTATCAGATGTGAAACCAGTAGCACTTACACTTGGAGAAAGAGCAGAAGGCAGATATACGAAAGTATCTATTATCTGTCCTGAAGAACGATTTGGAGTTCTTCGTGATACAATGAACGCCATTGGAGTAATGGGTATGACAGTTTCTCAGGTAATGGGATGTGGTGCTGAAAAAGGAAAGACAGGTAGATACAGAGGTGTATCAACAACAATGAACCTTTACAGAAAGGTACAGGTTGACATCGTGGTATCAACAGTTGATCCGGGACTTGTAGTAGCTGCTGCAAGAAAAGCACTTAATACAGAACACTATGGCGATGGTAAGATTTTCGTAACAAATGTAGAAGATGTTATGAGAGTTCGTACAGGAGAAGTTGGTGTAGAAGCATTAGCTTACAAGAATGAAAGAAAATAACAGATAATTGATAACAGCTATGAATGTAGTTGGAAATACAGATAGAATTTGAGTTTACAGAACTATTAGATAACAACGATATTTTGGAACTCTGTTCTTAAATATATATTTTACTTAATCTCATTAAAAGGGCCGGTGGGAAACCACCGGCTCCTTTTAGAATTTACCCCAATGGTGCTTCCCCCAAATCATCCAGTGTAATATTTAAATCGATGATTTTTTGATTATTTTCAAGACCGAATATAATAATGCTGTCTCTTTTGATTTTCGGATAAAGTATGCCATTGTTTGAAAGGTGAAGCAGGCGGTTGGCTTCATCCAAAGTCAGCTGCATTGCAAGTGCAAGGGCAATAACTTTGTCGCGGGATGGTGTTTTTGAACCATCAAAGATTTGGTAGCCGTAGTTTTTTTGGATGTTTGAATCAGTGATTACCTGAGCTTTTGTCAGACCTTTTTCATCTAAAAGTTGAGTTAGATATTCATGAAAACTTATGTTACTAATATTTGAATCATTGTCAGTTAAATAAGAATTTATGTCATTAGAGTTTTGTAAAATTTTAAGAAGCTGGTCTGTAGTTTTTTGTGATTTGTCATTATTAAAATTTGAAAAATTATTTGAATTCATTATAAATATCCTTTCCCCATATTAAAAAATGTGTCGAATAATGATATTATATACGTAATACTGTTAAATTAACAGACTTTTATATAAGGGAATATTATAGAAAATGGACTTTAAGGAAAATTATTATTTTGAAAAATACGAACAACTGGCAGTTTTGGCGGACACGCAAAAGTGCAAGACTATTTTGTCAAGAAATACAGATACTAATGAAATAGTGGTGTTTAAGGTAATGGACAAACACGGTTTGGATGTGTACGACAGGCTGAAAGATTTGGATAATAGCAACATTGTTGATGTAATGGATTGTTTTTTACATGAAGACAAATGTGTGGCTGTTGAAGAGTTTGTTAATGGAAAAAGATTATGTGATGTTCTGCAGAAAAATATTCCAGTGGAAGTAATTGTTGATTACGTAAGGCAGATTTGCAACGGCTTAAAAGAAGTCCATAACAAAAATATTGTACACAGGGATTTGCAACCTAAAAATATAATTGTGGACAGACACAATCATATTACAATCATTGATTTTGATATTGCAAGAATTAGAAAAGAAGAAGCCGATAGTGACACAGAATTTCTTGGAACGGTGGGCTATGCATCACCTGAGCAGTTTGGTTTTGCCCAGACAGACAAGCGAAGCGACATTTATTCCTTGGGCGTGCTTATTGGCGATATGGTCAAGCCTTATGCTAAAACCGTTAGGGAGGTCTCGGGGGAAGAAATTGTGTACACCGGTACCGGTCTTACATTAGAAGAGCACAAGATAGTTGAAAGACTTGTGAAAATGAGCAGGAAATGTACTGAGATAGCTCCCGAAAAAAGATATAAGTCAATTGAAGAAATTGAAAAAAAATTGAAATATATTAAACTCTACAATCAGGATATTTTAGAACCGGATGAATTAGAAGAATTAAGCTTTAGGGGGATAATCAGAACCGTTCCGGGATTTAGAAAAAATAATATTTTGCACAAGATAATTGCAATAATAATGTATGTATCTGTTTTTGCAACATACATTGAAATAGGAACAAGCGCAATAAATGTCAAAAAAGGCTATAAATGGCTATGTGTTATTTTAAGCGAAATGTGTTGGATTATTCCATATATATATTTGACAAACATAGGGGATGTTGTTTATAGAATAAGAAAAAGAAAATTTAAATACAAATTTTTTGAATATTTAAACAGAATATGGATAGCATTGGTAATATGGTTGGCTATTTTAATAATTTTGTCAATTATAACTTTAAAATAAAAGTATGCCGCCAGCATAACAAAACAAAAGTGGAAAAGTGTAGAATAATGTAAGAAGAAGGAGGTATTATATTATGAAGACTTGGAAACTGGTATCAGGAATACTGTCAATAATTATGTTTGTATTTGTAACATTTCAGTCATGTGCAGCAGGCATAAGCAACAGTATAGAGGACAATGGAGAAGTTGGCGGAAGCGCAGGAATCATTGTTGCAATTATGTTATTGGCAGGTGGAATTGTATCAATAGCCACACGTAATTCAAAAGGCAAAGGCGGAAATATCGCCGTAATCGTATTATTTGGATTGGGCGCAATCATGGGATTCACAATGGCTGGAAGCTACACAGACCTTATAATCTGGGCAGCTTGGTGTGCAATCTGTGCAGTATTAGCACTTATTTCAATGATAAAAAAGCCAAAACAGATAGAAGAAAACTAATAAAAACTGCTATTTTAAAACAAATCCGAGGACAACGGATTAAATTAAAAGAACTTATACCAATGTAAAAAGGGGAATACCTCTCGTTATATGGATAAGTTCTTTTTTATTGTTCATTTTATGTAGCGTGGAGAATTTTTTTGTTGGCAAACAATAGGCAACTTTTTGAAATTTTGCGAGCATAACGTAAGGCAAAAAACAACTGTTTGAGCCGTAGGCGAGTTTTGTTTTTTGTCTTACAATAGGCGGCGGAGCAAAATGATAAAAGTAACGTGTTTGCCACCAAAAAAATTCCCCACGCGAATCAAAAAATGTACTAAAAAAGGAGGCATAATATGGATATTTTTGATATTGTAGGCCCGATTATGGTTGGCCCTTCAAGTTCTCATACGGCAGGTGCCGTAAGAATAGGATATATTGGGGGCAAGTTGTTAGGGGAGCCTGTTAAGAAAGCTCAGATTTTATTGTATGGTTCTTTCCTTGCTACAGGTGAAGGCCACGGAACTAAGAAGGCTATAGTTGCAGGTTTGCTTGGTATGGAGCCGGATGATTACCGTATTTCCGACAGCTTCAATATAGCCAAGGAGAAAGATATGAAAATTGAGTTTGGTGAGGCAAAGCTTAATGAAGGCCATCCTAATTCAGCGTTGTTAAGATTAGAAGGAATCAATGGCAACAAAATAGAAGTTTTGGGGCAATCCATAGGTGGATCAAGAATAAATATTGCTCAAATTGATGGTATTGATACTAATTTTTCAGGGGAATGTCCTACCATTATTGTTCATAATATGGACCAGCCGGGGCACGTGTCGGAGGTTACTTCCATGCTTGCCCACAAGTCGGTAAACATTGCGACTATGCAGCTATACAGGTCGGCAAAAGGTGGAAATGCGGTTATGGTAGTTGAATGCGACCAGCAGATTCCAAAGGAAGGAATCGAATGGTTGAAGCACGTTGAAGGAATACTAAAGGTAACTTATTTTGCAGGAATATAAATTAAGGACGGAGAGTTTATGTTTTATTATCATACATTAAAAGAGTTAGAAGATTTAGTTAATGAAAATAAATTAGAAGTGTGGCAGGTTATTGAACAGTCTGATATGGAAGAAAACGGAAGGACTAAAGAGCAGTCCTACGAAAAAATGTTAAATATGTATTTGGCAATGAAAGAGGCTGACAAAAATTATAATGGAAATTTAAAGTCAGCCAGCAAAAGAGCCGGTGGAGATGGAGAAAAAATTCACAGATATAATGCAGCTAACAAAAATATTTGCGGAAAATTTATTGGAAATGTTATGGAAAAAGCAATTAAGATGGGCGAGTCAAATGCCTGTATGCGAAGAATTGTTGCGGCACCTACGGCCGGTGCCTGTGGAGTTTTGCCGGCGGTACTTATTAGTTATCAGGAAGAATATAATTTAAGTGATGATGAAATGGTTAAGGCAATGTACGTTGCTGCCGGAATTGGCAAAGTTATAGCAGAGAATGCTTTTATTGCTGGAGCTGCAGGAGGCTGTCAGGCTGAAATAGGTTCAGCAAGTGCAATGGCAGCCGGAGCTTTAGCTTTTCTCCAGAAAGGAACAGTTAAACAGATTGTAAATGCAACAGCACTTTCACTTAAAAACATGTTAGGGCTTACTTGTGATCCGGTAAAGGGATTAGTAGAAGTTCCATGTATTAAGAGAAACTCATATGGTGCTGTTAATGCAGTAACATCAGCTCAACTGGCTATGGCGGGTATAGAAAGTGCAATTACACCTGATGATGTAATTGACAGTATGCGTCGCATTGGAAATAGCATGCCGGCATGTTTAAAAGAAACAGGAACAGGTGGACTTGCAGTAACAGAATCAGCCAATAAATATTTGGAAAAATAGTATCATAAATAATTAAACAAGTAATAATTATGTAAATTAATTGATAAATGTACATTGATTTTTATTATAAACTTATATACAAAATTTTTTGAAAAGTAGCATTATAAGGCGGTAAGTGGTATTATATCAGATATAACTGCCCAGGCAGAAATAGCTTAGAACTATTAAGGAGGGACAATGAGAGCTAGTGGAATTTTATTACCTGTTTCAAGTTTACCGGGAAAATATGGAATAGGATGTTTTTCAAAAGAAGCATATGATTTTGTGGATGTTTTGGAAAAAGCAAATCAAAAATACTGGCAGATATTGCCTATAGGGCCAACAAGCTACGGAGATTCACCATATCAGTCATTTTCTACTTTTGCGGGAAATCCTTATTTTATTAGTTTGGAAAAATTAATAGAAGAAGAATTACTTACAGAGGAAGAATGTAATTCTGTTGATTTTGGTGAGAATAATGAATATATTGATTATGAAAAATTATATAACGGCAGATTTAATCTTCTAAAAAAGGCTTACAAGAGAAGTAATCCAGAGGATGAAGGTTTTAAGAAGTTTGTAGAAGAGAACGGATTTTGGATTGAAGATTATGCCATGTTTATGACTATAAAGGCAGAGCATAATGGGGAAAGCTTTGAATTGTGGGAAGATGAAATTAGAGTAAGAAAACCAGAAGCAATGGAAAGATATAGGGAAAAGTTTAAGGATGAAATTCTTTTCTATAAATTTATTCAGTTTAAGTTTTATGAGCAATGGTTTAAATTAAAGGAATATGCAAATGATAAGGGAATAAAAATTATTGGAGATATTCCAATTTATGTTGCTTATGACAGTGCGGATGTATGGTCAAATCCTGAATTATTCCAAATGGATGAAGAGGTTAAGCCTATATCTGTTGCAGGTTGCCCACCGGATGCTTTTTCTGTAGATGGACAGCTTTGGGGAAATCCTGTTTACAAGTGGGATTATCATAAGCAGACAGGTTATACATGGTGGATTAAGAGAATTGAAAATAGCACAAAGCTTTATGATGTAATAAGAATAGATCATTTCAGAGGCTTTGATGAATATTATGCAATTCCTGCCGGTTCAAAGAATGCTGTAATCGGTAAATGGGAAAAAGGTCCGGGAATGGATTTGTTTGATGTCGTAAAAGAGAAGCTTGGAGAGATTAGCATTATTGCAGAGGATTTAGGTTATATAACAGATAGCGTACGACAGCTTGTAAAAGACAGCAATTTTCCGAATATGAAAGTATTAGAATTTGCTTTTGATGCAAGAGATTCTTATGAACCTTGCGAATACCTTCCTTTTACTTACTACAATAATTGTGTTGTATATACAGGAACACATGACAACGAAACTTTATTAGGTTGGTTGAAACATGTAAATGATTACACATTAGGATACATAAAAGATTACATAGGTAGAGACATACCTGTTGGTCAGGAAATGGTAGATGAAATAATAAGACTTGCTCATTCATCAGTGGCAGACTTATGTATCATTCCACTTCAGGACTACTTAGGACTTGGAAATGAAGCAAGAATAAACACACCATCAACCTTAGGTGATAACTGGAAATGGCGTGTTACGAAGGATAAGTTGACAGACAAAGTAGCAGATAAGATTAGAAAATATACAAATGTGTATAGAAGGTAAAAATGGAAGTACAGTATGAAGATTACATTAAAGAAAATTTTAATTTTTCCAATTTATTTATGTTACTATGTTATTACCGAATGGATTTTGGCGTTAGGAACAAAAGATCCTTGGGATAAAATGTGGAAATGGGCAGAAAAGTAAATGGTTAAAAACTAATGAAATGTATAAAAAAGCAAGAATACAAGTAGCATTTAGCTTATGGCAGAAGCGGAACCTAGTATTCTTGCTTTTATTATTGGAATTACATACTTTATTTCTTATTAACTCTCCACTCCAACGGATCTTTTTCAGGTCTTGCAAATGCTTCTTCAGTTGATATTCCATCAGAAGCACCATTAGCCTCAGAACCGTCAGTAATCTGTGTGTCTTCGTTAACTGACAATGTATCAAGAGAAGTCTTTAGCAATATAGAAGCTTCATCTTTTGAAATGTTCATAGCTTTGGCAAGTTCGTCTAATTCAGGTACACGACCAAGTTTCTCACTTAAATTCTTAGTAACTTCGTCAAGTCTGTTAAGTTTGTCAGCAAGATGCTGCCCAATTCTGTCTGAGTTAATCTGAACATTAACAGTATTCTTAATTGCATCTTCAATTCTACCTGAAATAAATGAATGGAAATCGCCAACAGATTCTGTGTAATCAGAAACTGCAAGCATTAAACCAACATTACCCTCTTGAATTAAGTCTCCAAAGTTAACGCCTTTTCCACGATGACTTTCAGCAATTTTTGCAACTAAAGAAAGATTAGCTTCAACAATCTTAGATGAAACGGAAGTATCACCGGCTAAAAGCTTGGCAATTAAATCAGCCTCTTCATCTTTTGAAAGATTAGGAAGGGCTTCCATTTCTTCCATATACATCTTAATAAAAGATAATTCTTCTTCTGATTCAACATGGTTAGAAACAGAAGCAGTTTCAGAAATAGTTTCATCGGCCGAAGTTTCAGGAGCGTCATCAGCCAAAGGATTATTGGCTGGTGGAGTAAATCCCTCAACCTCAACTTTATTAAGGGCAAGATAGTCGTAAATAAACTGATACTGGCTATCATCATCAATTAAATCTTTAAAATATAATTTTACATCATCCATTGTTACATGGTTAGCATTGGCAGTAGCAAAGTCTACCAATGAAGTAAGAGCTTCATTAAATAATAATTTTTTATCCATTTTACACCTCGTCTATAATAAATAAATGATACATAAAAGCCTTGCAAAAATCAAGGATAATGGGTAACATTTAATATAGTAAAAATTATAGCAGAATAATTAGGGGATTAAAATGGAACAAATATTAAAAAAAATATATAAAAGCAGAATTTTCGGACTTATAAGCATACTGTTTTTTATTGCAGTGTGTATGGGAATAGGAGCTTTTGCAGCCTACGTTAAACACGTTTCCAATCCGACGGAGCAGGCGGTTACATATTTTAGAGCTTTTATGCAACAGGATTATGACACAATGTACAATCTTTTGGACAAGAAAGACGGCTACTATATTAGCAAGGACAGATACAGGGAAATAATGCAGAAAACAAGAGAATCAATGACAATAGATTCTTACAAGATTAACGATCCTAGAAAAGAAGACGGACAATATGTGGTAACGATTGAATGCACAGATGATGAGACGGATAGCTCTCAGAATATGAATATTTATTTAAATAAGAAGATGCATCTGCCTAAGTTAAAGCCTGACTACAAGGTAGATATTGAAAAAATGCTAGTTAAAAATCTTACAATAAAGATTCCACAGGGAGACAAGCTTACAATTGCAGGAATTAAAATTACAGATAAAGACGCAAATATTACAACAGAAAATAATATTCAAATATATAATTTTAAGGCTATTTTAAATGGAAATTATAAAATAACATGTGAGAATGAATATTGTGCAAAAAATACACTTGCAAATGTTATAAAAAAAGATATGGAAGTGGATTTGACAAAGAGTTGGTACACAGCAAATGACCGGTACACTTCAAAAATAACAAACAGCGTTACGGATTTTATGAATAAATATTATAGTACCGCAAGAAACAGAAGCAAAAGCGATAAAAAACTTATGGCATTTATAGATGACAAAAAGCTTCAAAAATCCGTATCAAAAACAGTAGAAGAAACAATGTCAGGTCTTTATTGGTCGGATAAGAAGAACATAGACAAGTACAAGGTATCTGATTTTAAAATTAAGGATTTGAATAGTACAATAAAATACCACAGTAAAAGTAAAGATTTTCAGGTAACATCTACATACAACTATGACTACACATGTACAACTGACATTGCAACATATACAAGTTATGTGTATAAATATTCAGGAAGTTGTAAGGCAACATTGAAGATTACGTACAGCATAGACAATGGAAATCTTAAGATTAAGAATGTTAAATTAAGTGAAAAACAAAAAAGAAAATAATTTGAAGGAAAAATCAAATAAAAATTTAAACAAAAAAATTAAAGACAAAATAAAAAATGATTCAAGGAAATAATGGAGGAAACTATGTCAAAAGAAATTTGGAGACCGGGAAATATGTTATATCCCCTTCCATCTGTTTTGGTTACGGTGGCAGATGATGAGGGAAATGATAATGTGTTGACAGTTGCGTGGACAGGAACGGTATGCTCAGACCCGGCAATGGTTTACGTTTCAGTAAGACCTTCAAGATACTCACATCATATGATAAAAGAAACAGGGGAATTTGTAATCAATCTGACAACAGAAGAATTGGCATATGCCACAGATTATTGTGGAGTAAAGTCAGGTAAGGATGAGGACAAGTTTAAGAATGCATCATTAACAAAAGAACCTGCAAAATATGTTAAGGCACCTTTGATTAAGGAAAGTCCTGTAAACATTGAATGCAAGGTAACAGATGTTGTTCCATGTGGCAGTCACGATATGTTTGTGGCGAAAGTACTTTGCGTACACGCGGACAAAAAATATATGGACGAAAATGGAACATTTAGTTTTGAAAAGGCAAAGCCGATTGTATATTCTCACGGCTGGTATTATGGTCTTGGTAAAAAAATAGGCAAGTTTGGATATTCTGTAATTAAGAAAAAAGCAGCAAAAAAGAGATACAGAAAAAACAAATAAATATTCAAAAATGTCTAAAGATTAGTTTGACAGATAAAGAGAAATTAATTTGCCAAGCAAGAATGAAAAATAATTTAATCAAAATAACTGTTTAAGGATGGCAATATATGGGAATAATATTTCATATTGATGTAAATTCAGCTTATTTAAGTTGGACAGCAGTAAAGTTGCTTAAAGAAGCAGCAAAAGATGAAAAGAAAATCGACATACGAAATATTCCTGCCATCATAGGCGGTGACAGGGAAAAGCGACACGGAATAGTTTTGGCAAAATCCATCTCCGCAAAAAAGTTTGGAATAGTTACAGGTGAGCCTATAGCCAATGCGTTGCAAAAGTGCCCTAACATACTGATTGTTCCGCCGGAGCACGGTTATTACAATGAACAAAGCCATAAACTAATGAATTTGCTTAGAACATTTACACCTGACATTGAGCAGGTAAGCGTGGATGAGTGCTATATGGATTTTTCGGGAATACAAAACGAGTATCCATCGCCATTAGCATGTGCGTACAAAATAAAAGACACAGTAAAAGAGAAACTTGGCTTCACCGTAAACGTAGGAATATCCGATGTGAAAGTTTTGGCAAAAATGGCATCAGATTTTACTAAGCCTGACAAAGTTCATACATTATATAGAAGAGAAATAAAAGAAAAAATGTGGCAACTACCTGTTGAAGAACTCTATATGGCAGGTAAATCAAGTGTAAACACGTTACACAAACTTGGAATATACAATATTGGCCAACTGGCAACAAGCCCTGAATATATTTTGGAGGCGCACCTGAAAAAGCATGGAAAAATACTTTGGGAATACGCCAATGGAATAGATAAAAGCGTGGTAAATACCAAGCGTGAAGAACTAAAAGGAGTGGGCAACTCCATCACATTGCCATATGACCTTGATAATATGGAAGAAATAGAAAAAATCCTACTTCAACTGTCAGAAAAAGTAGCTGGTAGACTTCGAAAAGGAAAACAAATGGCAAAAACAGTAGCTGTAGAAGTGAAATATAACGACTTCATAAAAGCATCAAGGCAGACAACACTTGATAGATGCACAGACTCAGGCACAGAAATATACCAGCTCTCAAAAGAACTTTTTAGAGAACTTTGGGAAAAAGACGGAAACAAAAGCGTGCGCCTGCTTGGAATACGAACCGCCAACTTAGAAGAACAGGGAGCCTTAGAACAAATGTCCATAATGGACATAATGGCGCAAACTACAAACAAACAACAAAACGCCACAACCAACATATCCAGAGAAAAAATGAAAAAACTGGACAAGGCACTAGATGCCATCAAAAACAAATACGGCGAGGACAAAATAAAAAGAGCAAGCCTGTTAGCTGAGCAAACAGTAGACATGAAAAACAAAAAATACTATGAAGAATAACAAAAAACAAAAGCAAAAAATTTAAGTAAGATTATAAAATAAAAGATACAAACAGAAAAAACAAACAATTTGGCAATGGAAGATGGTAGCAATTTTGCCAACAAAAGGAGACTGAAATGAAAAAAAACATTGTATTAATAGGTATGCCGGGAGTAGGAAAAAGCACAATAGGAGTAATAATTGCAAAAATACTGGGATATCAGTTTATAGATGCTGACCTTGTAATTCAGGAGCAGTACGGCAAACTTTTGAAAGAAATCATAGCTGAGCGTGGAACAGAGGGCTTTGTTCAGGTAGAAAATGACGTGAACAAGTCATTGAATCCTGAGAAGGCAGTAATTTCCACAGGAGGAAGCGTTGTTTACTGCACAGAGGCAATGGAACATTTATCAGAAATAGCAACAATAGTTTATTTAAAATTAGACCTATACTCTTTAGAGAGAAGATTAGGAAATCTTAAGCAGCGTGGGGTGGTTTTAAAAGAAGGACAGACATTAAAGGACCTTTATGATGAAAGATGTCCTTTATATGAAAAATATGCTGATATTGTGATTAGCGAAAATCATTGTTCTGTTGAAAAAACAGTTGATAAGGTTGTAACAAAATTACGTCAGAGTGGATTTTAGAACAAATTATATAATTTGCTAAAACAAAAAATACATACGGATATTAGCTAAAAGAATAGAACATTTATTTTTAGGGGGATAAAATAATGTTTATTAATAAAAAATCACATAAAAGCGCTTTCGTCTGCATAGCAGTATTTATGGTGACTATGATTATGATTTTGATTTTTTACCAATTGGCAGTTGAAATATATGCATATGGATTTATTGCAAAAAATAATGACTACCGGGTGAAAGAGAGTACAGCAAAGGTTCTAACATTAAAAGAAAATCATAAAGCCATTAACATAGAAAATATAAATGCTAATAGCAAAACAAAAGTTATTAACAAGAAAAATATAAATGTTAATAATTTCGTTTTGAAAAAACCGGTAAAGGGTGGAATTACCACATCAGGTTTTGGAGATACAATTTCAAGAACTGCAAGTCATAATGGACACGATTGGGCTGTTAATACAGGCACAAAGGTGAGAGCGGCAGCAGAGGGCGTGGTTGAATTGGCTTATTTTAGTGAAAGTTATGGTTATAATATTTTGATTAATCATAATAACGGGTTCAAAACCAGATATGCCCACCTTTCGGAAGTGAAAGTTTCAAAGGGAGAAAAAGTTGAACAAAGTCAGGTCATAGCACTTAGCGGTTCCACAGGGTTTAGCACTGGACCACATCTTCACTTTGAAGTTGTAAAGGATGGAAAAAGGGTTAATCCTATTGAGTATGTTAGTAACAGGTAACACATTTTGAAAATTATCATAATGTAATAATATAGTAAAGCACAATTTATAAAAATTGACCAAAAAAATCGCTGAAATTTATATATATTGTGCTTTTATTATGTTTACAAAGATAGATATTGTGCTATAATTGTGTAGATATACAAAGATAATTATTGGTGGGAGAGGGCTTAATTGTGACCAATCCCTGTTTGATATAAAATATACATATATACCGGGAGTAAAGAATGGAACGTTTTGTAATAAAAGGTGGGGTAGCACTTAATGGCGAAGTTGAAATAGGCGGAGCAAAGAATGCTGCATTAGGATTACTTGCTGCAGCAATAATGACAGATGAAGACGTGACAATAGAGAATTTGCCTGATGTTAGTGATATTAATCAGTTGATAGATGCTATTGCAAACATTGGAGCAACAGTTAATAGAATAGATAGACATACAGTAACAATTAACGGAAAAACAATTAGAACACATGTAGTAGAATATGAGCAAATGAGAAAGATTAGAGCTTCATATTATCTGCTTGGTGCTCTTTTGGGCAAGTTTAACAAGGCAGAGGTTGCTCTTCCGGGTGGATGCGCAATCGGTAGCAGACCTATTGACTTGCATCTTAAGGGATTTAGAGCTTTGGGAGCAGATGTTATTACTGATCATGGTATGGTTAATGCTCAGGCGGAACGTTTAGTTGGAAACCATATCTTTTTTGACACATCTTCTGTTGGAGCAACAATTAATGTTATGCTTGCAGCAGTTAGGGCAGAAGGAAAGACAGTAATTGAGAATGCGGCTAAGGAACCTCATGTAGTAGATATTGCCAATATGCTTAACAGTATGGGAGCTAATGTAAGAGGTGCCGGAACTGACAAGATTAGAATTGAAGGTGTTCGTAAACTTCACGGAACAGTATATTCAACTATTCCTGACCAGATTGAGGCAGGTACATTTATGTGTGCTGCAGCAGCTACAGGTGGGGAAGTTTTGATTAAGAATGTTATTCCTAAACATTTAGAGTGTATTTCAGCTAAGCTTATTGAAATGGGATGCACAGTTATAGAATATGATGACGCAGTACGCGTTAAGGCAGGAGATTTCATTAGAAGTGCAAAGATTAAGACTTTGCCTTATCCGGGATTTCCTACAGATATGCAGCCACAGATGGCAGTTGTTCTTACAATGGCCAACGGTAGCAGTACAGTAACAGAAAGTATTTTTGAAAACAGATTTAAATATGTAGATGAATTGACACGTATGGGTGCAATAATGAAGGTAGAAGGCAATACAGCATTTATTACAGGTGTTGGAAGTCTTGCAGGGGCGCAAGTTGCAGCGCCAGACCTTAGAGCAGGAGCAGCACTTGTTATTGCAGGTATGGCAGCTAACGGATTTACAGTAGTAGATGACATTGTTTATATCCAGAGAGGTTATGAAAGATTCGAAGAGAAGCTTTCAGGTCTTGGAGCAATTATTGCAAAAGTAGATTCTGAAAAAGAAGAGCGCAAGTTTAAATTAAAGGTTGGATGATTACTTAATTAAAAATAATCAATAAAACTGATTAAAATTGTCACTATACAAACAAATTTGCGTATGTTAATATTAGACCATCCTAAAAATAAAAAAGGCTTTGAAAAGGAATAGTAGTTGTTAAGTGGTTAACAGAGAGCTGTCGGCAGGTGTAAGACAGCAGAAGCGATGCAATGAACTCACCTTGGAGCTGCCGGCTGAATGGTTTGGATAGTAAGACGGACGAAATAATCTTATTATTTCAAGAGTAGGCTTGGACGGATTCCACCGTTAAAGGGAGCGGATGTCAAAGGCATCCTTAGAGAGCATGTATAACATGAAGCAGAGTGGTACCGCGTAGGTAGAGAATACGTCCCTGCATTTCCTAATTGGAAGTGCAGGGTTTTTTTCGTTCTGACTGGCGAGAAAGTTAGCAAGCGAACTATTTAGTATATTAAGAACCTACCAAATCTTGACATAAGGAAACTAAAAATATATTATTTAATTGATTGAAAAGGAGATTTTAAGATGAATTTTGGAAAGTATAAAAGACAGTATTTTATGCCACCTACACCAACATATGATTGGGTCAAGAAAGAATATATAGATAAAGCACCTATTTGGTGTAGTGTAGACTTAAGAGACGGAAACCAGGCACTTATAGAGCCAATGAGTTTAGATGAAAAATTAGAGTTTTTCCAGATGTTAGTTAAGATTGGCTTTAAAGAGATTGAAGTAGGTTTCCCTGCAGCATCAGAAACAGAATATAATTTTATGAGAGCCCTAATTGAACGTAACATGATTCCCGATGATGTTACTGTTCAGGTTTTAACACAGGCAAGAGAACATATTATTAAGAGAACTTTTGAAGCAGTAAAAGGTGCAAAGCACGCAGTTATTCACTTATATAACTCAACATCCGTGGCACAGCGTGAACAGGTATTTAAAAAGAGTAAAGATGAAATAAAGAAGATTGCTGTTGACGGAGCAGAATTATTACAGAAGCTTGCTAATGAAGTAGAAGGAAACTTTTCATTTGAATATAGCCCTGAAAGTTTTTCAGGCACAGAAATGGATTATGCATTGGAAGTTTGTAATGCAGTGCTTGACGTTTGGAAACCAACACAGGATAACAAGGTTATTATTAACTTACCTGCAACAGTTGAAAATGCCATGCCACATGTTTTTGCAACTCAGATTGAATATATGCATAAGAATTTAAAATATCGTGATGCGGTAACTATTTCAGTTCATCCTCACAATGACAGAGGTTGTGGTGTTGCAACTGCAGAATTAAGTGTTTTGGCAGGAGCAGACAGAATTGAAGGTACTTTATTTGGAAATGGTGAAAGAACAGGTAATGTTGATATAGTTACTTTGGCTATGAACATGATTTCACACGGTGTTGATCCACATCTTGATTTTAGCAATATGCCGGAAATCTGTGAAATTTATGAACGTGTTACAAGAATGAAAGTTGGACCACGTCAGCCATATGCAGGCGATTTGGTATTTACAGCATTTTCAGGTTCACATCAGGATGCTATTTCAAAGGGAATGGCTTGCAGAGCAGAAAGCAAAGACGAAACATGGACAGTTCCATATTTACCAATTGATCCTGTAGATGTAGGAAGAACATATGATTCTGACGTTATCAGAATTAATAGCCAGTCAGGAAAAGGTGGCGTAAGCTATATCTTAAAACAGAGCTATGGTTTATCCTTACCTGAAAAGATGAGAGAAGAAGTTGGATATTCAGTTAAGGATGTTTCAGATAAGGAACATAAGGAATTATCACCTGCTTGGGTTTATCAGATTTTTGAAGATAAATATATTAATGATAATAGCGTATTTAGTGTTCCTGAAACACATTATGTTCAGAGGAATGGAATTGTTGCAGAAGTAACAATTGCACAGAATGAAGGAACAAGAGTTGTTAAGAGTACAGGTAATGGTAGACTTGATGCGGTAAGTAATGCATTTAAACAGTATTTTGATATTAGTTATGAATTATCAGTATACGAAGAGCATTCATTATCAAGAGGTTCATCATCTAAGGCTGTTTCTTATGTGGGAATAAGCTGTAATGGTAAGATGTATTGGGGCGTTGGTATCGATGAAGATATAATAAAGTCATCTATTTATGCACTTACAGTTGCTGTTAACCAATTGGTTGCAGCATCAGGTGAAAAAAAGTTTCAGGATGAACGATTAACTGAGATTTTGAATTATATTAATACTAATTATCTTACAGTAACATTAGATGAGTTAGAAGAACAGTTCCATCTTTCAAAGCCTTATTTGTCAAAATATATAAAGGAAAAATCCGGAAAAACTTTCGGTGAATTAGTTAAGAATGTTCGTATGAAGAAAGCAAGAACTTTATTAAAGGGTGGCAATATGACAGTTGAATCTATTGCTGAAAAGGTTGGATATCAAAATGTGGAACATTTTACAAGATTATTTAAAAAGAAATATGGAATGACACCTGTTCAATTCCGTAATGAAGAAAAATAATCGGTGTAATGTTATTGATGATATACCATCGTATATCGGTGTTTAAAGTGTATTGAGAGCGATGTATTATCGTATAAAAATATTTTAAAGAATATTTTGAATTTTAATGTAATTATATATTAAATGTGATAAAATGGTGTCAGGGTAATAAAACGGACACCATTTTTTCAATTTAAGGAGGATAAAAAGATGAAAACAATTAAAACTAAGGTAGTAGCTATTATGCTTGTTTTAGCATTAGCATTAACAGGGTGTGTCACACAGAAGTCAACAGTAGTTATTAACAGCGATGGAAGTGCTAAGATGACTACAAACATTAAAATTGACAAACAGGCAGCTATTCAGGCCTACATTAAGATGATGAAGGCACAGGGACAGACTGTATCAGAAGCTGAAGTAACAGCTTTGATTACATTAATGCTACCAAAATTAAAAGATGAAGGTATAGATGTAAAAACTGTTACTGAGAATGGAAAAGATTATTATGTAATTGACTATTCACAGAATATTAAAAAGGGTGATTTACAGAAAGAATTTGGTGTAGAGGGATTTGATACATATGTTACTACAGATACATTCTATATGAACGGTGACATAATGAAATTATTAGATGCAGAAGATGTGGACATTTTTGCTGCATACAAGGAAATGGGAGTTGAACTTAAGGAAGAAGATATTCAGACAAGCATAACAGTACAGTTCCCTAATGCTATCGTAAGCACTAACGGAGCTAAGGATGCTTCAAATCCAAATGCAGCAGTATTTAGCGTTCCTTTAACAGGAAAGATTAATATGTTTGCTACAACTAAGGCTGGTGTTACAGAAGCTTCAGTTAAGGCTACAATTAAGAAACTTAACACAGTAAAAGCTACAAAGATTAAATCTTTAAAGGCTAACAAAGTTAAGAAGAATGCTAAGAAAGCTACAGTTACATTAAAGTTCAAGAAAGTAAAAGGCATTAAGAAATATGAAGTTGAATATTCATTAAAGAAGAACTTTAAGAAGAGCACAGTAAAAACTGCAAAGAAGACTACATACACAATTAAGAACCTTAAGAAAGGTAAAAAGTACTATGTAAGAGTTAGAGCTACAAAGACTAACTATGCAGGAAATGCTATTTATAGTAAATGGGTTAAAAAGTCAGTTAAAACTAAGAAATAAACTGTTTTTATGAATTTTGTTTTATTACGTAAGGAACCACGCCGGAAGGTGTGGTTCTTTTACTATTAGAAAATATTATCTATTGACATATATATTGTTTAATGTTATAACTGTCAAGAAAAATAATATTTCTCTTATTAAGAGTTGGCGGAGATACAAGGATCTGTGATGCCACGGCAACCCCCGATTATGATGGAAGGTGCCCACCGGAGCAATGCAATATTGATCAATAAGAGGATTTGAATACCTTGATTTCAAGTCCGCTGTAAAACAGTGGACTTAATTTTTGCTTGTAGTTAACAATAGATTATTCATAATTTTTACGAGTTTAAATATTAGTTCGTAAATTGCAAATGCGAAAGCTTATTTTCAGAGAGGAGAAAAAATGGAGAAGAGATTATTTACTTCAGAATCAGTAACAGAAGGACATCCGGATAAAATCTGTGATCAGATTTCAGATGCGATTTTAGATGAACTTATGAGACAGGATCCAATGAGCCGTGTAGCTTGTGAAACAGCTATTACAACAGGTCTTGTACTTGTAATGGGTGAAATTACAACAAAGGGATATGTTGATATTCAGAAAGTTGTAAGGGAAACAATTAGAGAAATTGGTTATGACAGAGCTAAATATGGTTTTGACTGCGATACATGCGGTGTTATTACAGCTCTTGATGAACAGTCAGCAGATATTGCTTTAGGTGTTGATAAGGCATTAGAAGCAAAAGAAAATAAAATGACAGATGAAGAAATCGATGCTATAGGTGCAGGCGATCAGGGTATGATGTTTGGTTATGCAACTAACGAAACAGAAGAATATATGCCTTACCCTATTTCATTGGCTCATAAGCTTGCAAGAAAGCTTACAGAAGTTAGAAAGAATGGTACATTAAAATATTTAAGACCAGATGGAAAGAGTCAGGTAACAGTAGAATATGATGAAAATGGCAAGCCTTCAAGACTTGATGCTGTTGTTCTTTCAACACAGCATGATCCTGAAGTATCACAGGAACAGATTCATGAAGATATTAAGAAGTATGTATTTGACACTGTATTGCCAAAGGATATGATTGACGAAAATACTAAGTTCTTCGTTAACCCAACAGGACGTTTCGTAATCGGAGGACCTCACGGAGACAGCGGTCTTACAGGACGTAAGATTATTGTTGATACTTATGGTGGATATGCCCGTCACGGCGGTGGAGCTTTCTCAGGAAAAGACTGTACAAAGGTTGACCGTTCAGCAGCTTATGCAGCAAGATATGTTGCAAAGAATATAGTAGCAGCCGGTTTAGCTGACAAGTGTGAAATCCAGTTATCATATGCAATCGGTGTTGCACATCCAACATCAGTAATGGTAGACACATTTGGAACAGGAAAACTTAGCGATGAAAAATTAGTAGAAATCATTCGTGAAAACTTTGACCTTAGACCTGCAGGAATCATCAAAATGTTAGACCTTAGAAGACCAATCTACAAGCAGACAGCAGCTTATGGCCACTTTGGAAGAAACGACATCGATGTACCTTGGGAAAAGACAGACAAAGTAGAAATGCTAAAAAAATATATGTAGCTTACAGCGTAGAAAAGTCTTACTGCACCTGTGCATGCACAAAGGTGCAGAAAAGACTTTGAGACGCGCCCCGAACATGAGCAAAAAAGCGAAGCGAAGCAGAGCGATATGCGAATGTACGGGAAGGATTGTGAGAGTGCGAAGCACGTAGCAATCCGGTAAGCTACAGAATATTAAATAGTAGAAAAGTCTTACTGCACCTGTGCATGCACAAAGGTGCAGAAAAGACTTTGAGACGCGCCCCGAACATGAGCAAAAAAGCGAAGCGAAGCTGAGTGATATGCGAATGTACGGGAAGGATTGTGTGAGTGCAAAGCACGTAGCAATCCGGTAAGCTACAGAATATTAAATAGTAGAAAACAGCTTGGATTACCTTAATGTAAAGGCAGTCCAAGCTGTTTTTGCTTGGGAATATTATAAGATTTGAATTGAATTAATTTCTACACCACACCATTACACTTTCCTAATCAGCTTCAACAGATATGGTATTTCACTTTCGAAGTTCACAGCATAGTTAACTGCCTCTGGGTCATTATAAGTGTTGTTTATACAGGCTTTTGTAAAGTCAGCGGCAATTTTTAAAGAATCCTGAATATTGTAATCATTCATTAACGCTCCGGTAAAGGTGCTGGCAAAAACGTCGCCGGTGCCGTGAGATTTCATTTGGACTTTTGGAGTGTAGTATTCAAAAAACTCTTTTGTTTCTGAATCGTATCCCATAAAGCCGAATTTGTGGTCAGCAGATTCAACCCCTGTAATAACAATTTTTTTAGAACCAAGTTTGGCAAGGCTTAGAAGCAAATCCTTAATACATTCATTAGAAGCATTTTCTCCCGGATATGGCATACCGGTCATAAAAGCAGCTTCTGAAATATTAGGAAGAATAACGTCTGCATACTTGCAAAGCTTTGCCATTTTTAAAGGAAAATCTTTATCGAAACCTGAATAGAGTTTGCCATTGTCTGCCATTGCAGGATCGACGATTATATATTTGCAGGTATTTCCAAAAGTTTTAAAATAATCTTTCACAAGAGTGATTTGTTTTTCACTTCCAAGATAGCCTGTGTAAATAGCATCAAAGGAGAAACCTTCTTTTTGCCAATGCTTCTTAATAGGTTCCATATCGTCAGTTAAATCACGAAATGTAAAATCGTTAAACATAGTATGTGTTGACAAAATGGACGTAGGTAATATGGATGTTTCAATGCCCATTGCCGAAATAATAGGCAGGGCAACGGTAAGTGAACATTTACCGATACATGAAATATCCTGTATGCTTAAAACACGTTTCATAGATAATCTCCGTTCGTTTACATTTTTGTTATAATCAAGTATAATTCCTTATGTGGTATCATACAATCGCTATTTTACCACAAAAATATAATACCAGAAAGATTAGGTTTATTTATGCTTACTTATGACTTTGGAAAAAGAGAAAAAACATCTTTATATGAATATTTGTACAAGTGTATAAAAGAAGATATTTTATCAGGAAAAATTAAAGCCAATGAAAAGCTTCCGTCAAAACGTGAAATGGCAAAAAATCATGACATTAGTGTAATAACAGTAGAAAATGCCTACGCTCAGCTTATAGTGGAAGGCTACATATACACTAAGGAGAAGAAGGGATATTTTGCCAGTGATATTGGAAGTCAATACATTGAGCAGAAGCCCAAAGTTAAATATGAGAAGAAAAAAGAAAAGAAGAAATGGCTTGTGGACTTTAATTCAAACCATATAATGTATGATAGTTTTCCTTTTGCAACATGGTCAAGAATAATGAGGCAGACACTTTTAGACAAAGAAAATTCTTTCCTGTCTGCTCCTGAAAAAAACGGTGTAATGGAATTAAGGGAGGCAATAGCCAATCATCTTCAGCATTTTAGGGGAATGAATGTTAATCCTGATAACATAATAGTAGGTGCAGGAACAGAGTATTTATACAGCATTATTGTGCAACTTCTTGGCAGAGATAAAGTTATAGCAGTGGAGGATCCGGGATATAAGAAGATAGGCAATGTATACGAAAGTAATGGCGTAAAGTGCCTCCACATTAAAATAGATCAAAGAGGCATACAACTTAATGAACTGGTGGAAAGCAAGGCAGATGCAGTGCATATTTCGCCATCTCATCAATTTCCGACAGGGAGAGTTATGCCTATTTCAAGAAGAACTCATTTGCTTAAGTGGGCAATAAATAATAAGAAATACATTATAGAAGATGACTACGACAGTGAATTTAGGTTTTCGGGCAAACCAATTCCACCAATAGCAGGAATGGAGGGAAAACGTGTAATTTATATGAATACATTTTCAAAAACACTGGCACCGTCAATTAGAATTGCATATATGGTTTTGCCTGATGAATTAATGGACAAGTTTAATACGAAATTAGGTTTTTATTCCAATACTGTGTCAGGATTTGAGCAGTACACACTGGCTAATTTTATAAGCAAGGGTTACTACGAAAGACACATAAACCGAATGCGTAATTATTATAGAGATTATAGAAATAAAATAATAAGAACCATACAGAATCACCCTATTTACAGCAAGGTTTCAATAGAAGAGGAAAACTCAGGTCTGCATTTTATTTTGAATATTAATAAAAAAATAGACGACGAACAGTTTAAGAAGGAATTGCAGCAAAACAATATTAACATATCAGGTGTGTCAGACTATTGTTACAATAATTTGGATGAGTTTAAACACAAATTTATAATAAACTATTCGGCTGTGTCAGAGGAGAATTTAAAGAAAGCTTTGGATGTAATGAATGAGGCATTATCAGAGTAATGAAGCATTAAATAATAGATATGTTAATGTAGTAAATAAGGCATTATTAAAAGTGTGACATTGGAGAAGAAATATGAGCAAATATAATGGTAATAGAGAATTTAAAATCAATATTCCAGGAAGCGTAAAGCTTATAATAGATGTTTTGGAAAATAATGGATATGAGGCGTTTGCCGTAGGTGGTTGTGTAAGAGATACCATTTTGGACAGAGAGCCTCAGGACTGGGATATAACAACATCAGCTCTTCCGGAACAGGTAAAGGAACTTTTTAACAGAACTTTGGACACAGGAATACAACATGGAACAGTTACAGTAATGATTAAGCATGTGGGCTATGAGGTTACAACTTATAGAATAGATGGGGAATACAATGACAGCAGACATCCTGAATCAGTGGAGTTTACATCTAATCTTATAGAGGACCTTAAACGCAGAGATTTTACAATAAATGCCATGGCGTACAATGAAAGAGAAGGTCTTGTGGATGCTTTTGATGGAATTAATGATATAAATAACAAGATTATAAGATGTGTGGGAGAGCCGGAGGAAAGATTTGGTGAAGATGCCCTTAGAATTTTGAGAGCAGTAAGATTTTCTGCCCAGTTAGGTTTTGACATAGATGAAAAAACAATGGAGGCAATTAAGAAACTTGCCCCAACACTTGAAAATATCAGTGCGGAAAGAATTAAAACAGAACTTGAAAAGCTTATAATCTCAAAGAATCCATGTAAGCTTATTACAGCATATAACGCAGGTATTACAAAAGTGATACTCCCTGAATTTGACGCTATGATGGAATGTGAACAGAATACACCATACCATATGTATAACGTAGGTGAGCACACAATAAAAGTAATGGAAAACGTGTCAGCAGACAAGCTTATGCGTTGGACTGCATTGTTCCACGATGTGGCAAAACCATTAGTGAAAACAACAGATGCTAATGGCAGAAATCATTTTAAGGGACACGCATTGGAGGGAAGCAGGTTGGCACCGCAGATAATGCGCAGATTAAAGATGGACAACAAAACCATAAAAACAGCTTCACGTCTTATAGAATGCCATGATGACAGACCTGCATCTAAGGGCTTTAATCCTGAGGCAATAAGACGAAGTGTCCATAAAATAGGCAAGGATATTTATCATAATTATCTTGAATTAGTATATGCTGATTTTATGGGCAAAAGCAAGTATGGAAAAGACGAAGGCTACGATGCCTATGTTTATGCATGCAAGCAGTATGAATATATAATGGAAAACAATATTTGTACAAGTACAAAGGAACTTGCCATAACAGGCAAGGATTTAATAGCCTTAGGTTGTCCTTTAGGAGAAAAAATCGGCAGAGCATTGGATGAATTGCTTGAAATAGTATTGAAAGAACCTGAAAAAAATACAAAAGATAAACTGTATGTGGAAGCAGAAAAGATAATAAAATCACTGTAGTTCTAAACTTGAGCACCTTTTCATATTTTAGAATACAAGCATGACTTGACTAAATAATTTATGGGAGGGTGTGTATGAATGAAAGGGCACTTACGGTTTTTGAACAATATGAATTAGATATTACGGAAACGTTTAAAATCAGAGGAAATTATGGATGTAACACACCTGACGGAAAATACATTTTGCAGGAATATGATAACAGCAACGATAAAATGGTATCAATGAAGTCTCTTTATAATCATTTGGAAAGCAGTGGCATAAAGACAGACTACGTAATTCCAAATAAGGAAGACCGGTATGTTTCAGTAAGTGAGGACGGTTACACCTATATTCTAAAGAAATGGTTTGAAAGTCAGGAGTGTAACATAAATGAGGAAAAGCATATAGTAATGGGGGCTGCAAATCTTGGAAGGTTTCATACTTTGTGCCAAAACAGCCAAAGATTTATGGAGGAGACTAAAGGTTTTCATCCCGGCAAAAATATGCTTGTGATTTATGAAAAGCACAATAAAGAAATAATAAACATAAGAAATTACATAAAAAAGAGAAAAAACAAAAACTATTTTGAACTGGCATTAAAAGAAATGTTGGTGGAATATTATAGTCAGGCAGATGAAGCCTTAAAGGCTTTAAGGCAAACAGGTTATGGGAAAATGTACAACAACGCACTAGAGCATAAGAATCTTAATCATGGCAGTTACAACCATCACAATATAGTTTTACTTAACGGAAAAATTGCAATGATTAATATGTCAAAAATAAACTATGCACCGGCTATTCAGGATGTTTATGATTATTTGAGAAAAGTAATGGAAAAAAACAACTGGAACATAGACCTTGGCAGAAAAGTTTTGGCTGAATATGAATCAGAAAAAATTATAAATCAGGAAGAGCACAATATTTTAAAAATAATGTTTTCTTACCCGGAAAAATTTTGGAAAATTATTAATTATTATTTTAATTCTAACAAGGCGTGGTACTCTGAAAAGAATGAGGAAAAATTGAAACAGCTTCAAAATCAGGAAGAAATACGAAAAAAATTCATAGAAAATATGTGAAAATTCTATATAAAAACATTTTTGGTAGTTTCCTTTCTTTTTACTTTGTATTATAATGGGTTAGAATTGAAAATAGTTCTTGGAGGTACGAAATGGATTACAAGGAGTTATATAAACTGTGGCTTACAAATCCTTATTTTGATGAGGACACAAGAAAAGAACTTGAAGCCATTAAAGATGATAATAAAGAGATTGAAGACAGATTTTATAAAGATTTAGAGTTTGGTACAGCCGGACTTCGTGGAGTTATCGGAGCAGGTACTAACAGAATGAACATTTATACAGTTAGAAGAGCAACACAGGGGCTTGCTAACTATATTATTAAAATGAATGGTCAGGATAAGGGGGTTGCTATCGCGTTTGACTCAAGACATATGTCTCCTGAATTTGCTGATGAAGCAGCTTTATGTCTTAATGCTAACGGAATTAAGGCATACGTGTTTGATTCACTTAGACCTACACCTGAACTTTCTTTCGCAGTTCGTGAATTAAAGTGTATCGCAGGTATTAACGTAACAGCAAGTCATAACCCTGCTGAATATAATGGATACAAAGTATACTGGGAAGATGGTGCTCAGATTACACCACCTCACGATGTTAACATTATGGATGCAGTTCTTGCAATTACAGATTATGCTGATGTAAAGACAATGGATAAGGACGAAGCTGTTAAGGCTGGTCTTTATGTTCAGATTGGAAAAGATGTTGATGACAAATATATTGCAGCGTTAAAGAAACAGGTTAAACACCAGGATGCAATTGATGCTGTACAGAAAGATATTAAGATTGTTTACACACCACTTCATGGTACAGGAAACATCCCTGTTAGAAGAGTGTTAAAAGAATTAGGTTTTGAGAATGTTTATGTTGTAAAGGAACAGGAACTTCCTGATGGGGATTTCCCAACAGTAAGTTATCCTAACCCTGAATCGGAAGAAGCTTTTGAACTTGCTGTGAAATTAGGCAATGAAATCGGAGCTGATATTCTTCTTGCAACAGACCCTGATGCAGACAGACTTGGAGTTTATGTAAGAGGAAAAGAACCTGGTACATATCATGTTTTAACAGGAAATATGTCAGGATGCCTTCTTGCTGAATATGAAATCAGCCAGATGAAGGAAGCCGGAACATTACCTGAAGACGGTGCGTTAATTAAGACTATCGTTACAACTAACCTTGCTAACGATATTGCAAAATATTACAATGTTAACCTTATTGAAGTTCTTACAGGATTTAAATATATTGGAGAACAGATTTTAGGATTCGAAACAACAGGTAAGGGTCATTATTGTTTCGGTTTTGAAGAAAGTTATGGTTGTCTTATTGGAACACATGCAAGAGATAAGGATGCTGTTGTTGCAACAATGGCTCTTTGTGAAGCTGTTGCATATTACAAGACTAAAGGTATGTCACTTTGGGATAAGATGACAGAAATGTATGAAAGATACGGATATTGGTTAGACGGAGTTCAGGCTATTACTCTTAAGGGTAAGGAAGGAATCGAAAAGATTCAGAATACAATTGAGAAGTTAAGACAGCAGGTTCCTACAGAAATCAATGGTTACAAAGTTCTTTCAGCAAGAGATTACAAGCTTAACACGATTAAGAATATGGAAACAGGTGAAGTTACAGAAACAGGACTTCCAAAGTCAAACGTTCTTTATTATGACTTAGAAGGTGGAGCTTGGGTTTGTGTACGTCCTTCAGGAACAGAACCAAAACTTAAATTCTACTACGGAGTTAAGGGTACAGATGCTAATGATGCAGAAGTTAAAGAAAAAGAATTAGGTCAGTATATGATTAATCTTGTAAATTCAATGTTATAAAATAAAAGATAAAATAAGAATAAAATACAAACACCATAATATATTTAAATAAAGATATATTATGGTGTTTTTTATGCAAAAAAATAGATTATTAACAGGGGCACTTATATTATTTCTAATGATAATAGTTTCCTCCTGTGGAATAGAAAAAATAAGCAGAAAAAAGATAAAAGACATAGATTTTACCGTTGTGGCAGAAATTGAAATGCCTTTAGAGGTAAAGCAAATTGTGGAAAAAAGAAAGGAACAGCCTTTTAAGGTTACATATTCTGATAATCAATATACATATATTATCATTGGATATGGAAGACAAAATCATCAGGGCTACAGCATTAAGGTCAACAACCTGTATGAAACAAAAAACGGCATATATATAAAAACAGAATTTCAGGGACCAAAGGAGTATTCCAATTCTGAGAATGTAACATATCCATATATAGTAGTGAAAATCCAGCAGACGGACAAAAGCGTTATTTTCAGTGAATAACAACAGATAGTGGCGTATATAAGATTATTAAAAAAGTATGATTTTTATAGCATGATAATATAAGCAAATTAGGGTTAATTAAAAGGGGGAGTTTAAATGAGATTAGAAAAGAAAAACATTCATATGAACAAAATTGTAAAAAGTGAAACAGTTATTTTTTTTGTTAGCAGAGAGGAACGAATTATGGATGCTGACAATGAGATTGAGAACATAATCAATCAGAAAGAAATAGTTACAACAGATGGCGTTGTTACAAGAGAAAATCAGATTACGGTAAACGGAACAATTAACTACAATATTCTGTATTATCCAAAGAACTCGGAAATGGTTTGTGGCGAGGAAAAGGAAATAAATTTTGAAGAAAATATAAAGTTAATGGGAATAAATTCAGAAGACAATGCTAATGTAACAATGGAAGTTTTGTCTTCATCAATAAAGCCTGTTGATGGGAAAAACTACATATACAAGATTCAGTTGAAAGCATACATTATAGTTGAAAAAATCAAGGATTTAGATATTGCAACTGCAATAGATACCGATTCTCAAGGAGAAAATTATGAAAATAATTTTGCAAAAGAGAATTCAGGAAAAAACAATGTTGAAGATATAATGACGAAGAAGAGAAATATTGACAGCCTTGCTATTATAGCAGACAAAACGGATACTTTCAGGGTAAGTGAGCAGATTGAGGTTCCACATGGCAAACCTCCAATTGGGACAATTGTGTGGAGCGATATTAGAATAAAAAATCAAAATATTAAGACAATGGAAGGCAGTATAATTATAAACGGCCAGCTTAGTGTTTTTATTATTTATATACCTGAAATGGAAAATATGCCTGAGCAGTGGCTGGAGCAGACTATTGATTTTAACGGTCAGCTTGAAATGAGCGAGGCAACGGAAGATGTGGTATCTTATATTGAATTGTGGCTTAATAATGTAAACGTACAGCCGGAAATTAATCAGGATAATGAAATGAGAAACCTGTCCGTAAGTGCTTTGCTTAAATTAAATGCAAAACTGTACAAGGAAACAAGTATTAAGGTTATTGAGGATGTTTATAAGCCGGGGGCTAACCTTGTGCCTGTTATGGAGTCGAAAACTTACCAGAAACTTCTTGTAAAGAATGCTTCAAGAACAAAAGAAGTGGTAAAAATGAAAATCGACAAAACAAAAGGTCAGCTATTGCAAATCTGCAACAGTCAGGCGGAAATAAAAATCGAAAATATTCTTGTAAGAGATAATAGTTTGAAAGCAATTGGAAAAATTAAAACTTGTATAATTTATATTTCTTCTGATGACAGACATCCAATATGCTGCCAGTGCAGAGAATCTAATTTTGAACACGGAATAGATGCGGAAGGCATTGAAGGAAATGATGAATATTTTCTTAATTGGAAAGTGGAGCAGGTTAACGCCAATATGCTTAATGCTGATGAAGTGGAAATAAAGGCTGTAATAGCTTTGGAAGCCATTGTTTTCAAAAAGGTGGAGCAAAACTTTGTAACGGAAATCAATCAGGAGCCGGTTGATATGGAGGCTTTAAATAGTGCACCTGTTTTAAAAGGATACATTGTTCAAAAAGGAGATACTCTTTGGAAGCTGGCAAAGGAAAATTACACAACAATCGAAAAAATAATGACAGTTAATAATCTGGAAAATGAAACAATCAAAAAAGGCGACAGATTATTGATTATAAAATCTTGTCAGGCATAATGAAAAAAAGTATACTAGGGGGAGAGTATATATGGTAAATTATGTATAAAAAAATATATAGTCTGATTATAGATGATAAAAAGATAATGAATCCATCGGAGGAATACAATGGAGAAAATAGAATTAAAGGCGTACGGTAAGATTAACCTTGGTCTTGATGTAATAAGAAAAAGACCGGACGGTTATCATGACCTTGATATGATAATGCAGATGGTTGATGTGTACGATGACATAGTAATTACAAAAAATAAAACAGGAAAGATAGAAGTAAAGACTGATACGGCAGTTTTGTCTAATGGCAAGGATAATCTTGCATATATGGCGGCAAAAATGTTAATGGATGAGTTTAAAATTAAAGACGGTGTTAATATATATATTAACAAGCGTATTCCAATTGCCGGGGGAATGGCAGGGGGAAGCTCAGACTGCGCAACAACATTAATGGGAATTAACCAGCTTTTTGAACTTGGTCTTTCAAAGGAAGAATTAATGGAAAGAGGAGTAAAACTTGGAGCAGATGTTCCTTATTGTGTTTTAGGTGGAACAGCCATAGCAAGAGGCATTGGAGAGGTTTTAACACCACTTCCTGCACCAGCTGACTGTCACGTAATTATAGCAAAACCACCTGTTTCAGTATCAACAGCATATGTTTATGGACATATAAAACCTTTGGAAATAACTAAAAGACCGGATATTAAAGCCATGGCACAGTCTATTAAAGATGGTGATTTGAAGAAAATGGCGTCTTTAATTTACAATGTTATGGAAGATGTAACAGTAGTAGAATATCCAATTATAAGTGAGATTAAACAGGTGATGCTTGATAATGGAGCACTTAACTCAATAATGAGTGGAAGTGGTCCTACAGTTTTTGGATTATTTGATGATAAGGAAAAGGCACAGCAGTGTGTTAAGACTTTGGAGGAGAAAGGTCTTACACAGCAGCTATACCTTACAAAATTCCATAACGAATAGAGCTTATGATAAGCAGGTTATTAATTTTGACATAGGTTATTGAAAAATTTCAAATATTTAAATTTGAAATTATATTTTGTTACGGTGTGATACTGGGTATCAGACAGTGAATCACGTAATTTTTCCTTGGAATTGTCAGGTAGGACGCCCGTTGAAACGTCAACAAAACATAGTGGAGGATATAGGACACACCACCAGTTGTGTCCTTTTCCATTGCCGATTTTAATGGTGTATGAAGTATAGGTTCCCTTAGGAAAAATCACGTCACCATATGTTTTTACGGGAAAATCGCTGAAACCGAAAGTTGAACTTACAGTGTAATCATATCCATTATCAGCTATGGCTTTTGTGGCAATTGATTTTATTGTTTTGTCATTATTAAGAATAAAGTTTTTTGCTTCATCAACGGTTTTAAAATCGCCGGTTTTTTCATATATGTAGTTAACAACGGATTCCTTGACACGCATTTTCAGAGCCTGGTCGCTTACAGAGTCACTGTTGGCAAGTATATGAAAACGAATGGCACTGTGAGACAGCACCGAAACAGTTGATTTGGTTTCAAGATTCAGAAATATGTTCCAGGTTAAAATCCCGGTGGCAAATATGGCAATAACCATACAAAAAGATATTTGTTTTATATATTTCATGGTAATCTCCTTTTTTAAGCTTGTTTTCATAGAAGATTATTGACAATAAAGGCATAAGTTATACAAACATATTGAATTATTTTCAGATAAAAGGTAAAATAAAACGAATAAATAAGTAGGTGTAAAGGTATGAATGATAAAAATGCAGCAATTGGAGTATTTGATTCAGGTGTTGGTGGATTAACAGTGGCACGTGAGATAATAAGACAGCTTCCGGAAGAGAGCATTACATATTTTGGTGATACGGCTAGAGTTCCATACGGTAGCAAGTCTAAGGATACGATTATACGTTACTCCAGACAGATTATTAGATTTTTGAAAACAAAGAACGTAAAGGCAATTGTGGTTGCGTGTAACACGGCAAGTGCTTTTGCCCTTGATACAATAGAGAAAGAAATAGACATTCCAATCATCGGTGTTGTAAAACCGGGAGCAAAGTCGGCAGTTGAAAGTACAAAGAACAAACGTATTGGAATTATTGGTACAGAAGGGACAATAAAAAGTGAGTTGTACACACAGTATATCCACAGCATTGATCCTGAAATTACGGTGGTGGGCAAGGCATGTCCATTGTTTGTTCCGTTGGTGGAAGAAGGAATGCTTCACGATTCCGTAACTGACGAGGTGGCTTCAAGATATTTGGAAAGTATGAAAGAAGAGAATATTGACAGTCTTATTCTTGGCTGTACACATTATCCGCTTTTAAGAAGCACAGTTGGAAAGATTATGGGACCTGAAGTTAATCTTGTTAATCCGGCATATGAAACGGCAATAAGTCTTGATGGACTTTTAAGACAGAATGGCATAAGAGCAGACAAAGATGCAAAGCCGGAATATGAATTTTATGTCAGCGATGCAGAAGAGAAGTTTAAAGAATTTGCCAATTCAATAATGCCTCTCCACATTGAAAAGATTAATCAGATTAATATCGAAGAGTATTAAACAGAATGGAGAAGAAATGAATAATAATGTATTGATTAAAATCTCCGGTCTTCAGATGGTAGACGACACAGGTGATAACGTAGAATCAATGTCTGCCGGAAAGTATTATTTAAAAAATGACAAACATTATGTTCTTTATGAAGATATGGATGACGAAAATGATGAAATAACAAAGAATACAATAAAGTTTAATAGTGAAACAGTAGAAGTCACAAGAAAAGGTCTTGTAACGGGCAAGCTTGTTTTTAAAAAGGGCAAAAACAACCAGTCCCTGTACAGTACACCTTTTGGCGATTTGCTGATGGAAGTTTATACGAAAGATATACTTCTTGAGGAAAAGGAAGACAACATTGACTTAAAGATAGACTATGAACTTTATGCCAATAACAGCAAAGTTTCAGACAGCATAATAAATATAAATATCCGTGAAACGGTATAGGAGTTGAGGAGTTGCATTAAGATGCGACTCCTTATTATTTGGTGCTGTTGTTAAAATAAATAGAGAGTACATCAAACGATGTACTCTCTAGCTTTACGCAGATATTACTTTCTGCCAAATCTCTTCTTTTTCTTAGGTGGTTCATAAATCGGACCACGGATTCTCTTAAATGAAGTAATGTAAAGACCACTTACTGTAGCTTTAATGTCCTGCTTAGGAAGAATCTGTTCGTAAACCTTAGGGTCAGCAATAAGATTCATAACTCTAGGACCTGCCTTCACTTTAACAATAGGAACCTTTGATATTCTTGCATATTTTGGAGACTGTTCCAAAACAATACTTGGAAGACCGGCTTCCTTAAGTTTCAATTTCTTTTTATCAATTACAAAAGCATTGATTGTCTGAGCGTTAGCTTCCATAGTTTTCTGCTGTTCAGCCTGTTTCTTTTCAGCATTACGTCCAAAGAAATAAAGACCGATAAGAGCAGCAACAAGGACTACTAAAATCACAATCAAAACAATGCTCCAAGTAGCAAGTGCTAATACTGGTGTGTTTGTAATCATTGTGTACCTCCATATTAAATTATCATAATCTTGTGATATTTTATCATTTAATAAGTAATTTTACAATAGCTGTTAAAGCTGGTCACTTAATTTTTTTACCTGTTCATAGGCTTTTCCCGGTAAAAGCTTCTGTTCAGCACGGTCCATGTCTGTTGTGTAAATAGGTTTACCAAAGGAAACAATAACCTTACCTGATTTAATAAAAGGAAAATGATTTTCCAAAATATCGTTAGTTCCAGTAATGCCAACAGGAACTACAGGAGCTTTGGACTTAGTTGCTATTTTGAAACCGCCATCCTTAAATTCACCCATTTTCCCTGTTTTTGAACGTGTACCCTCAGGAAAAAGAAAAACGGAAATACCGGATTTAATCATATCAGCAGCTGAAAGTACAGCTTTAAGTCCGTTCCTTGGATCTTTTCTATCCAGAAAAATACAGTTAACAAAACGCATTATCCAACTTAAAAAAGGAACTTTTTCAAGTTCTTTTTTCGCAATATATCCTGTAGGACTAATCATTAAAGGATATGTTACTACAATATCAAAGAAACTGATGTGGTTGGCAACAAAAAGACATGCCTGATTAGGAATGTTCTCTTTTCCATTAACTTCTAATTTGACACCACTTAAAAATGAAATACATTTTAGACCAAATTGTACAAATTTAAGCGAAGAACGGTTTCGAAGGTCCATATTAAAATGTTGAATAATCCATTCAACTAGCATAACCGGCAGTGAAACTATAAAAAATATTATAAGAAATACTGCAACTAACAAAAGTCTTATCATATAAATTTACCATCCTTAATATAATAATGTATGGGACAAGCACTACATATGTAGATATGATTTGAAAATACAAACATAAACATGTATATTTAAACTTTTTCCCACAGATATATATGTTATCATAAAACAAACAATAATTGAACTGATTGTTTGAAAAAGCATGGCATATAAGTATAAAGAATAATAGAGAGATAATCTGAGAAAATAATTTATGAATGTCAGAGGTATAATCTGTGAAAACATAATCTTGAATGAAAAGTTGGAATTGGTAAAAGTATACAGTTATTTTGCAAAATAATTGTAAAAAGTGTTAAAATAGCGGATAAAAATGTTTTTATTTATTGAATATACTATATGTTCGTGCTATACTCAGCATATGTAGCGAGTAGGATTCGCAAGTAAAGAGGAGGAATAATAATGAAGAGTTTAAAGAAAATAGCAGCAGTTGTAGCTACACTTGCTTTAACAGTAGGAATGACAGCTAACTGTTTTGCAGCAAGCTGGCAGAGTTACTTTGGTGTAAATGAAGCTTGGTTTGAAGGTGCAGAAGGAAAATTAAGTTCACAGTCAGCAACAGGTTGGACAGCAGATATGAAGACAATCGGTTGGGGAGGATGCTGGGGTGCTCAGGTTAAGCAGCCAGTTAAAGTTAAAAAAGGTGAAGAATACACAATCAAATACACATTATCATCATCTAAGTGTGATAAATGGGTATTCGTAAAGATTGCTGATAAGAAAGAAAACTTTGCTTATGGTAAGTGGGTTAAAATTAAAAAAGGTAAATCAGTATCAGTAAACGAAACATTCAAGGCTACAGCAGATTCAGATACACTTACATTTGGTATCGGTGGTGAATTTGGTGATAGAAAGGGTATTGATAAAGATGCAACAAAGAGATATTCATATGCATCAGGTGGAGCTGCTTCATTAAACGATGGAGATCCTACATATTCAACAACAGTCAAGTGTACAGGATTCTCATTTGAAGCAAAGTCAGCAGCAAGCACAGGAACAAATAGCACAGACACAAACACAAATACAAATACAAATACAACAGGTTCTACAGGAACAACTAACAATAATACAACAAGCACAACAGTAGCAACTGGTGATTTCTCACCAATGGCATGTGGTGCAGCAGCAATCTTAGCAGGAGTTGCATTAGTAGTATTTGCAAGAAAAAGAGAAGCATAAAATATAAAAGCTTATTTAGAAAGCCGCATTCAGAAATGAATGCGGCTTTTGTTATGTCAGGAAAAATTTAAACGATTTTATGAATCACTGAAAATAATTTTTTAAACAAAAATGAAAAATCGTTTTTGTGCCGATTTTATAAAGAAAAATCAAGAATTTATGAGTACAAAAAATGGGACTTAAAAACGATTTTAAAAGCACAACATACGGTATAATGGGCAAAAAACCAACAAAATATAGTTATTGTGAATAACTTAACAAAAGCTCATTGTATAAAATAGTCAAAAAAATAGAAGGACTTAAGAAGGAAAATATTTTAAAATGTGAAAAGTATACAAGAAAAAGAAATGAAAAATCGTTTTTAATTGTTGATTTGTACATATTGTTGTGCTAGAATAAGTTTTAAGGAAATCACTATGTGAATTCTAATGTAGGTGAAATGATTTTATCAAAATAGTAAGGAGGAAAAATATGATGAAAAAATTTGGCCGTAAAGCATTAGCTTTATCATTAACAGCCGTTCTTGGAGCATCAATGGTGCTTACAGGATGTGGCGGCAAATCTAAGAACGAAGGAAAGAAAGGTGAAGACTCAACAACAAAGATTGGTCTTACAACTGGTTTGGCTTCAGACACAACAGCAGATATTTCTATTATGACTTGGTCAGGTGATAGCAAATATTACGAAGATATCGGAGGTATGGATTTGTCAACAGACAAGCTTACATCACAGAATGTGGCTCAGGTTTATGCAGTAGCAAAACAGTTTAAGAAATTATATCCTAATATAAAGATTAATCTTTGGGCAAAGACTGGTGACCCTGATCAGCCAGGAACACCAAAGTGGGAACAGGAAATGACATCATTTAAGGCTAAATATGGTAAGTACCCTGATATCTGGGCATCAACTAGCGTAACAAATGACATTAAGAAAGGTCTTGCAGCAGACTTATCAGTATTCTCTGATGATGAAACATATAAGGCATACAATGAAAACCTTATGAGTAACCTTAACTACTACGGTTTCCAGGGTGGACTACCATCATTCTCAATCCCTTGGGGTATTTGGGTAAACAAAGCTTTAGCAGAAAGCAAGAACATTAACGTTCCTGATCCTGACTGGACAATTGATGAATATACAAGATTCTTCACAAAGTCAGACAACACAAGCTTCTGGGGTGACAAGAGCACACCTGTTAATATCATTAATATGGGAACAACAACAATTAATAAGCAGATTAAAGAAAAAGGTACAGTTGATCTTGACAGCGATGAAGTTAAGTCATTGTTAAGCTACATTCCAAAATGGGCTGCTTCAACAATCGACGTTGCTGAAGGTGCAGGAACACTTTCAAAAGATATTAAGATTGAAAGCAAGACTTACTCATGGTATTACTTCTGTAACAACAGATGTTTAACAAATATTACAGATCCTTGGTACTTAACAGCAGGTGCTGATGAATCAGCTAAGGAAAGCGAATCATACATTGATTCAAAGGATTGGGATATTTATCCATTCCCATCAACAGATTACTGTGGAAATACAATCAAGGTAGTTATGGATCCAATTTGTATTCACAACTATGCAGCCGATGACGGAAACAAAGAATGGAACGATGATGAAAAAGCAAAACTTAAAGCTACATATACATTCGCTACATACTGGACAGCAAGTACAGAAGCTAAGCAGGCTATCTTCGATCAGAAGTGGACTGACAACGGCGCTGAAAAATCAGCAGCAGGAGATTCATTCCCTGTAGTAACTGGCGATACATACAAAAAGCAGATGGATATCTGGAACAACCTTCCAGCACATAAGACATACAAAGATAAAGAAGGCTGGAAAGAAATCTTAAAACTTTGGGAAAACAATGAATCATGGGATTACATTGACAAGTGCTGGACAAGTAAGATTACTGAAAAGGGTGAAACAACAGATGTTCTTTATGAATGGAACAATATGTGGAATGAAGAAGTTGCAGGTGCTTGGATGACTGATAAGGACTGGGGAGACAAAGTTAAAGCCAGATTATCAGATTGGAACACAACAATCAACAAACGTATCGAAACAGCTACAAAACAGTTACAGGATAAGTTAGTTGAAAACTACAACTTTGATAAGTCAAAATTCACATCTGACAACAAATAAGATTGAAAATGACTGATTAAATCAAATAATAATTGCGGAACTGCAAAAAGCAGTTCCGCTTTTATAACAAATAGAAAGGACAACAATGAAAAAGAAGATTATCGCAATTGTAATTGGAATACTATGTGTCATTGTTGCAGCTATAGGTCTTTTCCAGTTTGCATTCAAAACAAAAGCAACTTATGTAAAAGATGTAGATAGTGATAAGTTTAATAAAGCATATGATTTATTGGCAAATGCATATCTTGAGGATGGCGAAGAAGCTGACGTATATTATACAGACTTTATAAAAAAGAATACTGAAGCCGGAGAAGGGGAGCATAAGGCTACGTTAACTAACGGAGTGGATTCGGTTAAGTATTATGAAGAAAACAACAATGAAGACAACCAACTACCAGAGGATGTAAAAACATACTCTGATAAAATGATTGAATTAGAATATCAGAAATCAGCTAACTATAAAGTAAATGTAGAAAAAGCAGGATTATATACATTAAATGTAGATTATATTTCTGTTGGTGATTCGCTTTCAGATTATACTGTTAGCGCAAAAGTTAATGGAAAACATCAGTATTCAGAAACTAATACTATAGCATTACCAATTCATTGGACAGATGTTGACCAGGACAAATATATCGGAAGTGATGATCAGAAAGAATTTCCAAAAGACAGCTATGGAGATGAAATGGCTCCTAGCCAGTCAAGAATTCAGAAATGGGTTAATACAAATATTTACAATAATACTTACGTATCAAGCAAACCACTTACTTTCTATTTAAAAGAAGGTGAAAACACAATTTCACTTGAAAATGTATCTTCAGGAGGATTGGCTTTAGGCAAGCTGACAGTAAAGGCAGCGACGGATGATACAATTTCATATGAAGATTATGCTGCACAGCATAGTGATGCAGAATTAGTAACAGACAAGGAAGAAGCATTACAGATTGATGCTGTTTATTATTCAGAAAAGAATTCTACAGATGCAATATATGGCACAAAGGTCACAACAGCACTTACAAGATTCAACATAGATACAGAAAAACTAAATACTTTGCACTGGAGTGCAGCAGGTAATGAAGTTACATATACATTCAAAGTAAAGAAGTCAGGAAATTACAACTTAGCTTTCCACTATAATAATGGAAAGAAAGAATTCGATACTTTTGAAACAATTAAGATTGACGGCCAGGTTCCATTTAAGGAAATGTATAATTATAAGTTTAATCCGGTTTCATCAGGATATGCTAATGAAACACTTAAGGATTCAAATGGAAACAACTACAATTTCTATTTTGAAGAAGGAACTCACACAATCACAATCAAGCAGGAAAATGAACCAATTATGGAAGCATACAGATATGCATTACTTTTACAGGAACATATCACAAACTTCCAGTTGGAAATCACAAAGATTACAGGTAGCGATGTAGATACTGAAAGAAACTGGAAGATGACAAAATACATTCCTGAAATTCCAAAATATTTAAATGCTTATGAAACAGTAATTCAGCATATCAGATATTTACTTCAGGATTATTCAGAAGGTGGAAACAGTGGTGCAGTTTTAGCTTACTTAGATGAAGCAGAACAGTTTATCAAGAATATGAAGAAGTATCCGGATGACATTGCTCTTCATACAGCAGACTTAACAGGTGCAGAAAACTCAATCCTCGTTTCATTAAGCAACTTCACAACAGAAGTAACATCAAATGATTTTACACTTGATAGAATTTATGTGTACGGAGACAAGAGTGAATTAGAAAGTCCTAATGCATCATGGGCAAGCTCATTATGGACGTCAATTAGAACTTTAACCAATACATTTACATCTTCAAAATACTCAACAGGTGTATCTGACAAAGATAAGAATACAATTACTATCTGGGTTAACAGAGCTATTACTCACGTAGATTTATTACAGAAGATGGCTGATACAGAATTTGTTCCTTATTATAAAGAAAAAACAGGAAAAGATATTAAAGTTCAGGTAGCAACAATGCCTGATGTAAACAAGTTGACATTGGCAATTGCGGCAGATGAAACACCGGACATTGCTTTAGGACTTGCTTCATATGTACCATTTGATTTGTCAAGCCGTGGTGCTTTATATGATTTATCACAGTTTGATGATTTCTGGACAGTAGCAAGAAGATTCCCGACAGGATCATTTGTTTCATATGTATATAATGAAGGAATGTACGCAATTCCTGAAACAACAGACTTTAATGCAGTTGTTTACAGAACAGATATCTTTGATCAGTTAGGACTTAAATGCCCTTCAACATGGAATGAATTGATAGACATTCTTCCAACTCTCCAGAGATATGGTAAGAACTTCTATCATAATATTTCAGCAGGTGTTTCAGGATACAAATGGTTCTACCAGACATCACCAATGATGCTTCAGAATAATGGAGAACTTTATACACAGGATGAAAAAGGTCTTGTAACAACAGGTATTGATTCAAAGAACGCAGTTAAGGGACTTCAGCTTTTAGGAGATTTGTTTACAAAATACTCTCTTGATACATCAGTACAGAACTTCTTTAACTCATTTAGATACTCAACATTACCAATTGGTATTGTAGGTATGGAAGATTATACATTAATTAAGAATGGCGCTCAGGAATTGGACGGTAAGTGGAAACTTGCCGAATATCTTGGAACAGAACAGGAAGATGGAACAATTAACAGAAAGTTTGTTGCCAACGGAACAGGTGGAGTTATCTTTAAGAATTCTGAAAAGAAGGAAGCTTCATGGGAATTTCTTAAATGGTGGACAAGCAAGGATGTTCAGACAGAATACACATACACATTACGTTCAACATATGGTAAGACATATTTCTGGTTATCAGCCAATATGGCAGCTCTTCACAACAATCCAATGGCTGAAGCTGACAAGCAGGTTGTATTAAAGCAGATTAATCAGGTAACTGATGTAACAAGAACTCCTGGTCAGTACTTACTTGAAAGAACAATTTCTAATATTTGGACATCGATGGTATTCGACGGTACATCAGCACAGGTAGCAGTTGATGAGGCAAAGAACGATGTTAACAAAGAAATTGTAAGAAAGATGAAAGAATTAGGATTTTACGATGAAAATGGAAAACTTATAAAAGATTTCAAACTTCGTGGATATGATTGGATTAAACAGAATCAGGATAATGCAAAAGCAGATAAAGGAGAGGAGGTAACACAGAGTGGAAGCAACTAAAGACATTGCAACAAAACCGGCTAAGCCGGCAAAGATAAAGAGCAATAAAAAGTTTACAGAAACTGAAGGTTTTCATGCTTTTGTTCTGTTCCTTCCTTACGGATTATTGTTTTTTACATTTATCTTATTACCTATTATTATTGCAATCGGATTATCATTTACATATTTTGATGTAATTAATACTCCAACTTTTGCAGGACTTAACAACTACATCACTTTGATTACAGGCGATGAGGTATTTATGAAATATGTATTACCTAACACTGTGCTTTACGCTATCGTAGTCGGTGTTGGTGGATACGCATTATCATTCCTTATGGCATGGATTCTTGCTCAGGTAACACCTAGAGCAAGAACACTATATGCGTTAGCAATGTACACACCTTCAATGGTAGGTCAGTTAATGATTCAGGTTATTTGGAAGACAATCTTTTCAGGTGACCAGACAGGTTTGGCAAACGCATATTTACAGAAACTGGGATTAATAAATCAGCCTATTCAGTGGTTGATATCATCTGATTACTTTATGCAGATTATGATTTTTATATCGTTGTGGTCATCAATGGGTATTGGTTTCTTATCAATGCTTTCAGGTATTATGAACATCGACCAGGAATTATACGAAGCAGCTTATGTGGATGGTATTAAAAATAGAGCCCAGGAAATTATTTATATTACAGTTCCTTCAATGAAGCCACAGATGTTGTTCGGTGCGGTTATGTCTATTGTAAACGCATTTAACATGGGTTGGATTGGTGTAACATTGGCAGGAGCGAACCCTACACCGGATTATGCAGGTCAGTTAATTGCTAACCACATTGATGATTATGCCTACGTTAGATACGAAATGGGATATGCATCAGCGGTATCAGTTGCATTGCTTTGCTTAGTTTGGATTTGTAGTAAAGTAGCAAACAAGTTATTTACAGAAAAAGATGAATATTAGAAAGGAGGATACATAAATGGCAAATTTTCAAGGTAACAGAATTAACCCAACAAGATTTTCAAGCGGCCAGATTAAGTTTCATATTATAGCATTTCCGCTTTCTATATTTATGATCCTTCCGGTAGTATTCCTTATTGGAAACGCTTTTAAACCACTTGGTGAGTTGTTTAAATTTCCACCAACTATTTTTGCACATAACCCAACATTGGACAACTTTAAGAATCTTATGAACTTAGCAGGTTCTACAGGTATTCCAATGTCAAGATACTTCTTGAACTCAATGATAGTTACTGTGCTTACAGTAGTTCTTAACTTATTGATTACAATTATGGCAGCTTATGTTTTCTCAAAGAAGAAATTCAAGATTAAAGGTGCTTTATGGGAAATCAACCAGATGGCTCTTATGTTCGTAGCCACAGCGGTTTCAATCCCAAGATACTTAATTATAGTAAAAATTGGTGCATACAATACATGGTTTGCACATATCCTTCCACTTATTGCCATGCCTGTAGGTTTATTCCTGGTTAAGCAGTTCGTGGACGGAATACCTGATGCACTTATTGAAGCAGCGGTAGTTGACGGAGCAGGAGATGCAACAATCTTAAGAAAGATTATCATCCCATTAACAAAACCGGCTCTTGCAACATCTGTCGTTTTAACATTCCAGCAGGTATGGAGCAACGTAGAAACATCAAACAACTATATTACTAACGAAGCATTAAGAACATTGACATATTATGTAAACTCTATTGGCACAAACAATGCAGTGGCAGCATCAGGTATGGTTGCGGCAGCCAACTTGATTATGTTTATACCTAACCTGATTATTTTCATCTGCATGCAGTCAAAGGTTATGAACACAATGGCAAGTTCAGGTATCAAGTAAGGAGAAGGGCACATGAAAAAATTATTGAAAAAATCATTAGTGCTGTTCCTGGCACTGATATTTGTAGTGATGTCTGTTCTTCCTGTAGCAGCTTCTCAGGCAACAAGTTATTCATATACACTTGATGACGAAGGGGAGTTAGTTAGAACACAGGATGCTTACTTACCAGACAGAACTATAACAAACCTCGGATTATCCGATCCGGAAGATATGATTATAGATGATGAAAATAATGCATATATCGTTGACACAGGTAATGCAAGAGTTCTCGTTTATAATTTGGATGATGAAAAAGTAGTAACTCAGATTGATAAAGATACTGTTGGCTCAAAAGATTTTGAAGGTTTTAACTCACCTAAGGGAATTTTTCTTACAAAAAGTGGTGAAGTTTATATAGCTGATACAGGAGCTAAGACAGTATTCAGATTCAAGAAAGTTAACGAAACAAAATATGAATTTGTAAGACGTTATGACAGACCAACAGCACCAATCTTCGCAGATACAAACTACGAACCAAGTAAGGTAGCAGTTGATAGTGGTAACAATCTTTACATAGTTTCAGAAGGTGTTTACGCAGGTATTATTCAGCTTGCTAACTCAGGTGAATTTTTAGGATATTTCGCATCAAATAAATCTAAACTTACACCACAGCAGGTTTTCCTTAAAATTATTTATACAAAGGAACAGGAGAAAAACTCAACTTTGTTAAATACTTTACCATCAACATTCTCAAACGTTTTTGTTGATGCAGAAGGAACAGCTTATTCAACATGTATGGGTAAGGGAACGGACCTTTTAAAGAAACATAGTACAAATGGAACAAACTTATTTAAAAATGTTATTGCTTCATCGGATGCATTTACAGATGTAATAGCAGATTCAAATGGAATTATTTATGCATCTGACTCAAAGGGATATATATATGTATATACAAGAGACGGAGAGTTGATTTTCTGCCTTGGTGAAAAGGCAGGTAACAATGACGTGTCAGGTTTGTTCTCATCACTTACAACAATTGCTGTTGATAACAATGGAAACATTTGGACAGCAGATGGCAAGAAGGGATTTATTCAGTCGTTTACGCCAACAGAATACGCAACAACAATTTATAAAGCATTGCAGGAATATGAAAACGGTGATTACACAGATGCTCTTAAAGATTGGAATTACGTATTAAGATTAAACCAGATGTCAGTTTTGGCACATAACGGTGTTGCAAAAGCTTATTATAACGATGAAGAATATGATAAGGCAATGGAACATTTTGAAATTGCCGGAAACAGAAGTGGTTATTCAGATGCTTTCTGGGAAGTTAGAAATAAAGGCATCCAGAAGGACCTGGGAGCTGTATTAACAGTTGTAATTATCTTAATTGTTTTGAGTATAGTTATTAAACTTGTTGATAAGAAGAAAGTTTTAAGAACTAAGAGAAAACAGTTTGGAACTAAACTAAAAGAACTTCCTGTAATTGGAGAAATCGGTTATGCATTTAAGTGTGCTAAACATCCAATTGACAGATATTATGATATAAGAGTTGGAAAGAACGGTTCAATGATTGCAGCAACAATTATTTATGTAGCATTCTTTGCAGTATATATGATTTATCAGACAGGAAAAGGATTTATTTATCAGTATACAAGCGTTGAAGATATGGATATGGGAGCCGTAGTAGTTGGTTTCTTTGCTATCTTAATTCTCTTCATCGTATGTAACTTCCTTGTTACATCAATTACAGATGGTGACGGAACATTAAAGCAGGTATATATGATTCCTGCATATGGTATTATGCCATTAATGATTTGCATGATTGTTACAACAATTATGTCATACCAATTAACATATAACGAATCATTTATCTTGACAGTTATTATGATGATCGGTGGTATTTGGAGTATCGCAGTAATATTTGAAGGACTTTCAACAGTTCATGACTATGACTTTAAACAGACAGTAGTCAGTCTTATTATTACAGCAGTATTTATGTTAATTGCGGCTATAGTTGTTCTTGTAGTAATTATTATGTGGGAACAGTTATACGACTTCTTAATCACAGTAGGAAAGGAGATAATAAGAAATGTTACAGGCAGCTAAAAAGAATAAATTTAAAGCAACAGCAATCATTGTATGTCTCTTATGTGTCCTTTCACTTTGTGTAGCAGTTGGCGCTGCATTCATTAACACTAACAGAGATACAAGACCTGTACCTGATGTTGCAAAATCTTCATTAAAGTATTCAAATGCTTACGAAGAATTATGCACAATAGGAGATTACAAATATCTTTTCTATGAAGACAGAGATATCTTAGCAATCGAAAATACAAAAACAGGATATGTTTGGAAAACAGGCGTAGACGTTCCTTTCTTAAATGAAGCATGGGAAGCAAGAGATATTATTACAGATGCTAAGGAAAGCGGTGATAATACAGAACTTAAAGACTATGCTAAAGAAAAGAATATGACAGTAGCAGAAGTAAAAGAAATGGCAAACTGTGTTGATTCATCATTTAACAGTAGCCAGTATACAGCTTTTGCCAATTCTCTTGTAACAGTTGAATATTTTGAAGGCTCAGGAGATTCAATGACAACACAGAGAGCATCATCAGCACCAGAAAAGAAGAGCCAGGGCGAATCACAGCTTACTAAGGGAAGCAGTGAAAACGAATGGGTTTTGGATTGTAAGTTTAACATTGATGATGAAGAATTAGGCGTTAAAGTTCATATGACTTTAGGCGAAAATGGAAAGGTTAACTTTAAAGTTCCTTATGAAGAAATTACAGGTTGTATTAGCAAGATTAAATGTATCGAAATTGCTCCTTTCTTAGGAACAAGCGGTGGTATTCTTAAATACTATGATAAAGATGCAGATGATTTTGTTAAGACAGAAGTGAAAGAACTTACACCTGGTTATGTTTTAGTTCCGGACGGAAGCGGAAGCTTAATCAGATTTAATGAAAACAAGACAAAGTTTAGTGAATACAATAGTAAGGTTTATGGAACAGATCCATCAACAGAATCTAACTACTATTCATCATTAGATGATGTTGTACCACTTAAGAATCCAACAATGCCGGTATTTGGTATTTCACATGGTGATGGTACACAGGCAGCATTTGTAGCTTATGCAGATCAGGGTGATGAGTATATGTCAATTAATGCAGCTCCTGCATCAACAACTGATGGAGAAATTGCTTACACATATGCATATGCATCATTCCAGTACAACGCTGAATACTTCCAGGTTATAAACCAGGCAGGTGATTCATATCGTAAAGTACAGGATAAACCTAATAAGTTTGATATTGACTTAACATATCAGTTTTTAGAGGGTGACGGCAGTAATGGTTACAAAGCTGATTACACAGGTATGGCTAAGGCATACAGACAGCATTTAATTGATGAAGGAATTTTAACTGAAAAGTCAGTTGATGAAAAGAACATTCCTATTAGAATTGACTTCCTTATGTCAGATTCAAAGAAAGGTGTATTCTCAACACAGGAAGTTGAAGTTACTTCAGCATCAGATGTTAAGAATATTTTAAACCAGCTTAACAAAGATGGTATTGAAAATATTAACACAGGACTTATAGGATGGCAGAGAGGTGGAGAAACATTATCAAAACCTAACAGCACTAAGTTCTCAAGTTCAGTTGGAAAGAAGAACGAATTTAAGAGTTTAATGTCAGAATTCGCTAAAAAGGGAATTGATATTTCATTTTCAAGAGAGTTCTCATCAATAAACGAAACAATGGTTAATTATTATGGAACTGCAGCAAAGCATATTAACTCACAGTATATCTCAGTAGATAAGTCACAAGTTCTTCCAAAGAACGTTCCTGTTACAGAATACGGATATGCAACACCTGCTAAGACAGCACAGTGGATTACAGATTTGTATGAAGATTTAGGAGACTTAAGCGGTTCATTTACAATTGACGGAGCATCAAACATTCTTTTAAGCCATTATAAGAGTGATGACAATAAGACAACAGTTCAGAATACTGTAAAACTTTATCAGGATGCTATTTCAAAGATACAGAAGAACGGAACAAAGACAAACCTTGTAAATCCTAACAAGTACTTATGGAAATATACAGACCGTTACTTACAGTCACCTGTAGGAACATCACAGTATGTATATGAAACAGATACAGTTCCTTTCTTACAGATGGTACTTAATGGAACAATGGAAGTTTATGCACCATATGCTAACTTCTCATTCTATTCACAGACAGATATGTTAAGAATGATTGATTACAACATTTCACCATCATTTGTCTTAACACAGAAACCATCATACTTATTAGGTTCAACAACTTCATCAGATTACTATTCAACAGAGTTTGGACAGTATGAGGAATTAGTAAATACTATTTACAATACAGTTAATACACCATTGTCACAGGTTATTAATTATAACTGGGATAGCAGAACAGTTTATAGCTGGGATGGAAAAGAATTAACTTCAGCATCAAAAGATGCTAATGGTAATGAAACAGATGGTGGTATAATTGCAAACCAGTATTCAAAGGATGGAGATGTGAAGACAATTATTATAAACTATACATCTGATGAAATTCAGGTTAATGGTACAAGCGTTGCAGCAAACAGCGCAGCAGTAGTAGAAGGAGGTGTTAAGTAATGGCTGAAAATACAAAAGTAACTTCAGAAGAAGTTAAAGAAGAAAAAGTAGAAACAGCAAAAACTTCCAATACTACAAAGAAAAAGGAAACAAAAGCACCTAAAAAGAAAAAAATGAGAACTTATCAGCAGAGACAGAATAGATCAGGTTATATGTTTATGGCACCTTGGATTTTAGGTTTTTGTGCTTTTACATTGTTCCCGTTCGTATTTACAATTTATTTAAGCTTTACATCAGTAGCTTCAACTAACTGGGGTTACAAGATTGAGTTTATAGGTTTAAGTAATTACATTAATGCATTTGTTGGTAACCAGGAATTTTTACCTGCATTACTTTCATACATTAAGATGATTATACCTTACACATTTATAGTAGTAGTTTTATCATTCATTATTGCTTACTTACTTTGTAAGATTAATGTAGGTAAAGGAATTTTAAGAACTATCTACTTCCTGCCGGTTATTATCATGTCAGGTCCTGTAATGTCACAGTTATTAACTGTACAGAATGCAGGAGATCAGGCAGCAGAAAAGATTGCGACAGCAACACAGCACGCTAACGCTTATTCAAATATTTTCATAATGCAGATTATTGACAGTTACTCACCTGCATTAGCAAATGGACTTGCAGGAATATTTGATCAGCTTTCAATTATACTTTGGTTTACAGGTATCCCAATTGTATTATTTATCAATGGTTTACAAAAGATTAACCCAAGTATTTATGAAGCAGCAAAGATTGATTCAGCCAATGCATGGCAGATTATGTGGAAGATAACAATTCCAATGATTAAACAGGTTGGATTAATTATCACAGTATTTACAGTAATTCAGTTAGGTATGTATGATTCAATTAACCCTGTATACGAGTTAATCGAAGAAAAGACAGGTGAAACAAGTTCAGGACTTGGTTTCGCAGCTACATACGCATGGATTTACAGCCTGTTAGCTCTTGTAATGATAGGAATTGTATTCCTCATATTCAGGGATAGAAAACCTAAGGACATTAAGGCAAGACAGAAGCAGGAAAAGAAATTAAAGAAGCTGGAAAAGCAGCAGAAGAAGAGATTAGCTTCACAGGCAAGACATCAGAAGAAGGAGGCAAAGTTATATGGCAAATAAAGATAGCAGTGCAAAGAAAATTGATTTGTCAGCAGTAAAGAAAATCAACTTTGCCAAATTAAAGAGATTAAAGGCAGTAAATATTATTGCAAAAGTGGCAATTTACTTTTTACTTATCTGTATTGGATTCGTATTCTTACAGCCAATATTTGAGATGATTTCAAAGGCAATTATGACTTCTAAAGACTTAATTGATCCTTCTGTAACATGGATTGCAAAGCATGCTACACTTAGTAACTTTAAAAACGCAATAAAAACTCTTGAAATGCCTGGCTCATTGTTTAATTCAATCTGGTTTTCAGCATTGTTGGCATTAGCTCAGACAGCAGTATCACTTACAACAGGTTTTGCATTATCAAGATACTCATTTAAGGGACGTAATTTCTGGTACATAATGTTAATCTTAGCATTTATTTTACCAATACCACTTCTTACAATCCCAAGAATTATGGTATTTACGGAAATTGAATCTATTGTAGGATTTAAGGTTATTGGAACAATTATTCCACAGTTCTTAATGTCATTATTAGGACAGGGAACATATTCAACAATGTTAATTTTGATTGCGTTTAACTTCTTTAATATGATACCTAAGTCATTAGATGAAGCAGCCATGATTGACGGTGCCGGTTCATTTAGAGTTTTCTATCATATTGCAGTTAGATTATCAATTTCAACAATACTTGTTGTATTCCTGTTTTCATTCGTATTTAACTGGAATGAAACATATACAACAAACACAATGCTTGGTGATGCATTAACTCTTGTACCTGCAAAACTTGCATTATTCGATAATGGTTCAGCAGGGGCTACAGGTAACGTAGTAAACGAAGCAAACCGAATGGCAGCAACACTTATTTCAATTGCTCCATTGTTGGCATTGTACATGGTAGTACAGAAACAGTTCATTCAGGGTATTGAAAATACAGGTATTACCGGAGAATAAAAATATTAGGAACCTGCAATGCAGGTTCCAATATATAAAGAACGTGATGTTTATTAAAAAAGGAGGAAACAATGAAAGGATTTAAGAAATTAGTTTCAGTTTTTCTTGTTGTGGCTATGGTTGTTACTCTTGTAACTATTACACCAAGTACAGATGCAAATGCGGCTGTTACAATTTACTCAGGAAAGAAGATTACTTTAAATGTTGGTAAATCTGAAAAGATTTACTTAAAGCAGAAAGGTGCTAAGTTTAAAACAAGCAACAAAAAGGTTGCTACAGTTAGTAGTAAGGGTGTTGTAAAGGCTAAAGGCATTGGTACATGTAAAATTAAAATCACAGTAGGAAGCAGTTCAAAGAATTCTAAAGTTACAGTAGTACCTAAAAATGTAACAATTAAAGCAGCTACTTTATCAGGAACAACAGCAAAGGTTACTTGGAAAAAGGTAAAAGGCGTAAAAGGATACTATGTATACAAATCAACAAACGCTAACAGCGGATTTAAGAAAGTAGCAACAGTTAAGGGTGCAAAGAAGACTTCAGCAACAATTAAGAATCTTGCATCAGGAACAACATATTTCAAAGTTAAGGCTTTTGGAAAATCAGGAAAGAAAACAATTACTTCAAAGAAATATTCAAAGGCTGTATCAGTTAAGGTTTGGAAATTAGTATGGTCTGATGAATTTAATGGTTCATCACTTGACATGAATAACTGGACTTATGAGACAGGTACAGGCGATGGCGGTTGGGGTAATCAGGAATGGCAGACTTACACAGCAGGAGATAACGCTAAAGTAGAAAACGGTAATCTTGTTATCATTCCAAGAATGGAATGGAAGAATGGTAACAACGCTCCATCAAAGGTAACTTCAACAAGAATTATTACAAAGAATAAGAAAACATTTAAGTATGGTAAGATGGAAATCAGAGCTAAGGCAGCTGGTGGAAAAGGAACATGGTCAGCAGGTTGGATGTTAGGCGATGGTACAGGTGACCAGAGAGGTTGGCCATATGATGGCGAAATCGACATTATGGAAGCTATGTCAGGTGGAGTTCCACAGACTATCCATTGCGAAAGATTCAACAACCAGTCATGGTCACATGGTAATAAAAACTATGCAACAGGTTTAACACAGGCTAAGAGTGCTGAGACATATCATACTTATGGAATTATCTGGACAGACAAATATATTCAGTTTACAGTTGACGGAGTAAACAAGGGATTATATGATCCATCAATGTACGACGCAAGCATTTATGATCAGTGTTGGGCATTTGATCATCCATTCTTCTTTATTTTAAACTGTGCAGTAGGCGGAAATGCTGCAGGTGAGGTTTCAACAGACGGATGGACAAACAAGGGAACTGTAAACGGAGTTACAACATGGGAGGATTACTACTATGTTGATTATGTAAGAGTTTACCAGTAGAAATCTAATAAGAAGGATAGAAAAAATCAGGCAGGTCATCCTGTTGGGTGACCTGCCTAAAAATACTAAATGCTTGAAACGTTTAGCAGGAATTTGAAGGAAAATTGAAAAAAATTTCAAATCAGAAATTGATTTGAGAATAGAATTTAAACAAGATTGAAAAAGGGTTAAGCAACTAGGGAGGAATATTGTATGGTTACAATTAAAGATGTTGCACGAGAAGCAGGTGTAGCAATTTCAACAGTATCAAATGTATTTAACAATGGTGACATTGTTAGTGAAGAAACAAAGCAGAAAGTTTTAGAAGCTGTTGAAAAACTGCATTATATACCTAACATGAATGCCAAATTATTAAAATCTAATAGAAAAAATACTATAGGACTTTTTGTAACAAGTTTACAGGGTGATTTCTATAACGTATTAACACAGGCGATTCATTTACAGTGTAAATTAAATAATTATATGCTTAATATTTACGTAAGCAATGATAATTCACCGGATGAAATTTATAGAATGATTATTGCATCAGGTGTAGCAGGAGCCATTATTTATCATGAAGATTTGACAGGTGATTATGTAAAAAGAATCGCAACAGTCAATATTCCAATGGTATTTATTGACAGAGATAGTAAAGACAAAAACATTTCAGGTGTATTAGTTGATGATAAGCTTGGGGCAACAATGGCAGTTGACCATTTAATCAAACTTGGTCATAAGCGAATCGGATATATTCACGGAAATGAAACAGGAGATGATAAGCACCGTTTCCAGGGATATAAGGAAATGATGGAAAAAAATAATCTTCCAATTGATGAAGACATAATTTTAAGAGGATATTACGAAGAAGCATTAGCATATAGTGAAATGCGTTCAATGTTATCAAGTGGAATCAAACTTCCTGATGCTATGTTTTGTGCCAATGATGAAATGGCATGGGGATGTATTCAGGCATTACAGGACGTTGGAATTAAGGTTCCTGAAGATGTAAGTGTTATCGGATATGATGATAGTACTTTAAGTGCGTATTATGGAGTTCCACTTACAACAGTTCACAGTCCAATTGTCGAAATGGGTAGTGCAAGTGCAAATGAGTTATTCAGATTGTTAAACAGTGAGGGAGACAAAAGTGGTACAGTAACTAAGTTGTCACCAACAATGGTTTACAGAAGCTCATGTGGAAAGCATAAGGAACGCAAATAATAATAAATATTAATAATAAAAAAGGTTAAAATTATTCAGTTGGTAACGCAGTTGTACAACTAAAGGAGGAATATAATGGAAAGTTATAGACTTGAAGGACAGACTTTTGTTATAGATGATTATGACAGAAAGCCGGCTTTTTCCAGTTTTTTACCAGGTCTTGCAGGAGTTAAGGGAATTCCACTTTGGACATTCTACACTAACAGAGGTCAGGGAATGAACAGTTTTGGTATTGACAATAAGGGTAATGCCATTATGGAATTTAATTCAGCTAACACAGCATTTGAAAATACTCAGGTAAAAGGTTTTAGAACATTCTTAAAAATTGACGGAGAATATTATGAGCCATTTTTCACTTATGAAAAAGAAGCAAAACGTCAGATGAGAATGAATAAGAACAGTTTTAAGATAATTGAAACAAACGAAAAGTATGGAATAGAAGTTACAGTTAATTACTATGTTTTACCTAATGAAAGCATAGGAGCACTTGTAAGACAGGTATCTGTAAAGAACATCGGAGACAGTGCTAAAGAAGTTCAGGTAATTGACGGCCTTCCAAAAATTATTACATATGGTATCGCTAACGGCGAGTTTAAAGAAATGTCAAACTTATTTAAGAGTTGGGCAGATATTAGAAATCTTGAAAACAAGGTTCCATATTATACACTTAGAGCATCAACAAAGGATTCAGCAGAAGTATCTGATGTTGAGGGCGGATATTACTATTTAACAGTAAGAGACGGAAAGTTACAGGATGTAATCTATGATGTAGATACAGTATTTGGATATGATTTATCATTAATGACACCTGTTAACTTTATTGATGGTTCAATTGAAGGTGTTCTTTCTAAAGAACAGTGCTTTGCTAACAAGGTTCCATGTGGATTTACTCCATTTAAGGAAGTTGTTGAACCAGGCAAGGAATTAGCTTTTGACACAATGATGGGCTTTGCAGGTTCAACAGAACAGATTAATGCAAAACTTGATACATTCTGTGGAAAGGATTACCTTGCAAATAAATTTGTAGAAGCAGAAGAATTGGTAGACAGTTTTACTTCTGATGTTAAGACACATACAGCAGCAGGAAAGTTTGACCAATACATTGAACAGTGTTACTTAGATAACTTCTTAAGAGGTGGTTATCCATATGTACTTAACAAAGATGGAAACAAGTCTATTATACATTTATTTAGCCGTAAACACGGTGATCCTGAAAGAGATTACAACTTCTTCTCAATTGCCGCTGAATATTATTCACAGGGCAATGGTAACTTCCGTGATGTTTCACAGAACAGAAGAAATGACGTATTCTTTAATAAGGACGTTGGAGAATTTAATGTTAAAACATTCTTTAGCTTAATTCAGGCTGACGGATACAACCCATTAGAGGTTCGTCCAAGTCTTTTCAATATAAAAGAAGGAAAAGAAGATGAAGTTAAGGCATATGTAGCTGATAGCATTTCAGGTGATGCTACAGCAATTCAGAACATTGTTGCAGGTAAATTTACACCGGGACAGATTTCTAATACTATTGCAAAACTTCAGTTAGAATTAAAAGTAGATGATGGTGACTTTATCGCAAACATTCTTAATGATTGCGACCAGAACATTGAAGCAGGTTTTGCTGAAGGCTACTGGAGTGACCACTGGGATTACAACATGGATTTAGTAGATAACTACTTATCTATTTTCCCAGACAAATTAGATGAATTAGTATTTAAGGATAATACATACAAGTTCTATGATAGCGTAGCTTATGTTGTTCCTAGATCAGAAAAATATGTAATCAACAAGAAGGGTGCTGTTCGTCAGTATGGTATGGAAGTTGAAGATGAAGCTAAACTTGCAAGACCAGGATTTAACAAGTGGGCGACTAACTGGTTAAAGACTCCTGATGAAAAGATTTATAACACAACTCTTGCAGTTAAAATGATTACATTGGCACTTAGCAAATTCGCACAGTTAGATGTGGATGGTATGGGTGTTGAAATGGAAGGTGGAAAGCCGGGATGGAATGATGCCATGAACGGACTTCCTGGATTATTTGGTTCAGGTACACCTGAAACATTTGAATTAAAGAGATTAATTAAGTTTATTACTGATAACTTTAATGGTAGCGAAACAGTTGTTATGCCTGCTGAAATTGCAAAATACTTAGATGATGTTAAGGCAGTTTTAGACAAGTACAACAACGGACAGGTTTCAGATTTTGAATACTGGGATGAAGTTGCTACTATCAGAGAAAACTACAGAGAAAGCGTTAAGTTATACTTAAGCGGTGAAGAAACAGAAGTTTCAAAAGACTATATCAATGAAGTATTCAGCGCTTTTGCAGCTAAGATTGATAAGGGTATCGAAAAGGCAGTTGAAATGGGAAATGGTCTTGTTCCAACATACTTTACACATGAAGCAGTTGATTTCGAACCTGTAGTTGATGAAAATGGAAATCCTGTAATGAGCCATTATGGATTACAGAAAGCAGTTGTAAAAGAATTTAAGACAGTTGCTCTTCCATATTTCCTTGAAGGACCTGCAAGAATGATGGGAAATGTAAATGAAGAAACAGCTAGAGAAATGTACAACAATGTTAAGAAGACAGGTCTTTATGATGAAAAATTAGCAATGTACAAAACATCAGCATCTATTGAAGGATGTTCAATGGAAGCAGGACGTTGTAGAGCATTTACACCTGGATGGCAGGAAAGAGAAAACGTATTCCTTCATATGGAATATAAGTACATTCTCTCAATGATTAGAGCAGGAATTTGCCCTGAATTCTATGATACAATTACAAGAGCACTTATTCCATTCCTTGATCCAAATATGTATGGAAGAAGTACACTTGAAAATTCGTCATTTATAGCTTCAAGCGTAAATCCAAATCCAGACATTCATGGTAGAGGATTTGTTGCAAGACTTTCAGGTTCAACAACAGAAATGCTTTCAATCTGGATTGAAATGTTTATGGGGGGAAAAGTATTTACATATGAAGATGGAAAGCTTGTTCTTAACTTTACACCAAAGCTTTCAAACTGGTTATTTGATGAAGGAAAGGTAACATTCAGATTACTTTCATCTTGTGACATTACTTATGTAAATGAAACAGGCAAGAATACATTTGGCGACGACGCAGCAGTTGTAGACAGAGTTGAAATTAATGGAGAAACAGTTTCAACAAAAAACAAGATTGTTGGAGAAATGGCTGAAGCAGTTAGAGATGGTAAAATAAATAATATTACAGTTTATTTTAAATAAAAATTGCAACTTTAAAGGAAACTTTTAAAAACAGTTTCAAGAAAAGCCCCGGCTACTATGTAGTCAGGGCTTTTCTTCTGAAAACAAAATACCTGAAACGTTTCAATTTCTTATTGTAACTGAATATATTATCTGCTATTATTGTATTAAAGCAGAGGCTTAACTTAAATTTAGTAAAAGGAAAGTTAGGAGAATTAAATGAGTGAATTAAAGTATTTAGATAAGAGGGGAACATTTACATTAGACAATCCGGATCTTACAAGTTATATGTATTTTCCATTGGCTAATGAAGCAGGAATGATGAGTGCTATTACACCTGACTTAGGTGGAGATATTAAGCTGGACCAGAATACATTTTTATTGGAACCGGTAAGCAGTGAAAACTTACATAATAACAAGTCAACAAGAAATTTTTGGGTTTATGTTGATGGAAAAGGTGCCTGGTCAGCCACAGGACGTTCTGCTAAGCAGCAGGCTAAGCTTTTTGATGATGACAAGGAGCAGGTAAAGCTTACAGCAGGTATTATGTGGCATAAGGTTGAAAGACAGACCGATGAAATGGGATTAAAAGCAGAATTAACTACTTTTGTACCATATACACAGGACAAGGTTGAGCTAACAAAAGTAACAATCACAAATACTTCTGATACAACACAGAAGATTACATCAACAGTTGCAATTCCAATGTATGCACGTTCTGCATCAAATATTAGAGACCACAGGCATGTAACATCATTACTTCACAGAACGTTTACTATTAAAGACGGTATTATGATTTATCCGACTCTTACATTTGATGAAAGAGGACATAACAAGAATACTGTTTTCTATGGTGCCCTTGCAAAGGAAATGATTAACGGAAAAATGGAGTCACCATTTAGCTTCTGTCCTGTAACAGAGGAGTTTATTGGTGAGGGTGGAAATTTTGAAAACCCATATTATGTTGCAAAGAATAAGCCACTTCCATATACAGAGGGACAGGAAGTAGACGGTTACGAAACAGTTGCAGCTATCCGTTTTAATGATTGTGAATTAAAGCCGGGAGAATCAAGAAGTTATGTTATAGCTTTAGAATATGGTACTTCTAAGGAAGAGCTTGAAAGTATTGGAAATAAATATATTGACGTAGATGTTTTTGATAAATATTTAGAAGAAACAAAGAATTACTGGCAGGATAAGATTAACGTAAGTTATAATTCAGCAGACAAGAATTTTGATAACTGGATGCATTGGGTTAACTTCCAGCCAATGCTTAGAAGAATTTACGGATGTTCATTCCTTCCACATCATGATTACGGAAAAGGCGGTCGTGGATGGAGAGACCTTTGGCAAGACTGTCTTGCACTTCTTATTATGGAGCCTGAACAGGTTAGACAGATGCTTATTGATAACTTTGGCGGAGTAAGATTTGATGGAACAAATGCTACAATTATCGGTTCTAAGCAGGGAGAATTTATTGCGGACAGAAATAATATTACAAGAGTTTGGATGGACCACGGTGCTTGGCCATATCTTACAACAGAATTGTATATGCAGCAGACAGGTGATGTTGAATTTTTAGTTGAAGAAAACTCGTATTTTAAAGATCCGCAGGTTTGCCGTGGCGAAGAAAAAGATATGATTTGGAACGACGAACAGGGCAACAAACAGCTTGCAGAAAATAATGAAGTATATGCAGGAACAGTTCTTGAACATATGTTAATTCAGCATTTGACAGCATTCTATGATGTTGGTGAACATAATCATATAAGACTTCGTGGTGCTGACTGGAATGACGGACTTGACATGGCAGCTAAGCGTGGCGAAAGTGTTGCATTTACAGCTTTATATGGCGGAAACCTTAAGAATCTTGCAAAAGACATTAAGGCTTATGCAGAAAAGACAGGCAATGAAACAGTACTTCTTGCAAAAGAATTACTTATATTATTAAATGTAGACAAAACAGTATTTGACAGAATAGATGAAAAGAAACAGGTACTTGACGCATATTGCGAAACAGTAAAACATACAATCAGTGGTGAAAAAGTTAACGTAAGATGTGATGAACTTTGCAGTATTCTTGACAGTATGGGTGATTGGATTGGAGAACATATCAGAACTACTGAATGGACAACTGACAAAGATGGAGATGGTTGGTTTAACGGTTACTATGATAATAGTGGTAATGCTGTTGAGGGAGATTTCCCTACAGGTATCAGAATGATGTTGACAGGTCAGGTATTTACAGTAATGGCTGACGTGGCAACAGACGAACAGGTTGTAGCAATTGCAAAATCAGCGGACAAGTATCTTTATGATGAAGCCATTGGCGGATACAGATTAAATACAGATTTTAAGGAAGTAAAAACAGACCTTGGAAGATTATTTGGTTTTGCTTTTGGCCACAAGGAGAACGGAGCAGTGTTCTCACATATGGCAACTATGTATGCTAACTCACTTTATCATAGAGGTTATGCAAAAGAAGGATATAAGGTTATAAACAGCTTATTTAAACATTGCGATAACTATTCAAAGAGTGGTATTTATCCGGGAATCCCTGAATATGTAAGTCAGAGAGGCCGTGGAATGTATCATTATCTTACAGGTGCGGCAAGCTGGATGCTTCTTACAGTTCTTAATGAAATGTACGGTGTAAAAGGTGAATATGGTGCCCTTAAATTAAAACCACAGCTTTTAAAAGAACAGTTTGAAAATGGTAAAGCTTCAGCAACATGTATGTTTAACGGTAAAAACATTACAGTTACATACAAAAATGACAAGGCACTTGATGTAGGACAGTATAGCGTTAAGGAAATCTATATTGACGGCAATAAATATGGCGATTGCGATACTGTATTAAAAGAGGATGTAATGAAGTTAAACGATACTGTAAATATAGTAGCTATACTTGATTAACAAACGTCTGTGGGAGGTTTTCTCCCTTAGATTATAAAATAAAGTTTTGCAAACAAAGGAAAGAGGTAAAATATGTTTGAATGGGGAAGGGCAATCTGTTATTCCGGGTATAGAAATGGACAAAGTCCAAAGACAGCCACATATCCTACTTATGAACAGATTAAAGAGGATTTGACATTATTAAATGAATTAGGTTTCAAATATTTAAGAATGTACGATCCTATAAGATATGCAGAAGAAACATGCAAGGTTATAAGAGATTGTGGTTTTGATATGCAATTAATGTTAGGACCCGGTTTAATATCAGAAGTTAACAATCCGGGATGTCCATGGAACAAGACTAATTATTCAGAAGAAGAATTAAAGCAGCGTGCAGAACGTAATGATAGAAATATTGATGAATTAATCAGAATAGCAAATGAGAACAGCGATGTAATTAATGCAGTTTCAGTTGGGAATGAAAACACACCACAGTGGGGTGAAAACAATGTTCCAATTGAACGTCTTATAAGTTTTGCAAGAAGACTTAAAGAGGGAACAGGCAAGCCTGTAACTTTCAATGAAGGTGTTTACGAATGGGAGCATTTAAAACAGCTAGCAGATGAACTTGACATAATTAGTATTCACTCGTATCCATTGTGGAATGGTAATACTGTAGAAGAAGCCCTTGAAGTAAATAAGACATGGTACAAAAAAGTTAAGGAATGGTATCCTGGCAAGCCTATAGTATTCTCAGAAGTAGGCTGGGCTACGGACTGTGCAGACTTTAAACAGATGAGAGAAGGTCAGGCTAACGAGGAAAATCAGAAGAAGTATTACGAAGAATTTTGGAAATGGAGCGACAGGGAACAGATTATTTCTTATATGTTTGAAGCTTTCGATGAGCCTTGGAAAGGTGGAAACAGACCTAATGAAGCAGAAAAACATTGGGGAATATTAAACGAAGATAGAACTCCAAAGCTAGTATTGAAAAAGTGAAAAATAGAATTGAAATATTTTTATGAAGAAAAGAGCTTTTAAACAGGCTCTTTTTTCTTTTATATATAGAAAAATAATAAAAACGGTTTTTAAAATAAACAATGGTTAAATAGTGTCAAAAATGATAAATAAGTAAAAAAACTAGAGAAAATTGTGGGAAATATATATATTTTGAGATTGAAAATGTAGCATATGTAAAAGTAATGTTATAAAAAAGGAACAAGTCACATATATAGCTTGTCAAAAATGCACAAATAAAAATACTTTTAAACGTTTCAGATTATTGAATTGCATAAGAAGTAATGGTATAATAGCGACGACGTTAGTTTAGGTAAAAGCTAAATGAGTACAAAAAATATTAAAGGAGGGTGACTTAAATGAAACTCAACAAAAAAATGAAGAGGATACTCGCATTTGTGTTAAGTTTGGCAATGGTTGTTTCAACTTTTGGTTTAAACGTTGTTAGCGCAGATGATGAATGGGTATCTACAAATAATGGCTGGATTAATTTTACTGAAGACGGCTATGTAACAGGCGATGTCAACAGATATGCAGTAGAAGGTATTTCAGCAATATATGCCGGTGTATGGGATGACGGAAAGACAGCTAATATTGATGTTTTACGTAATGCAGAAACACCAAATTCTTTAGCAATTGATGTTAAAGACAATACACATGATGATCAGTGGCTTGTACAGGTGGCATGTAATGTTAAAGGCTTAGATTCAACTAAGGTTTACAAGGTTGAACTTAAGTTAGATGGTACAACAGTACTTGATACAGCAAATGTTTCAAGTGCAGAAAAGTACGAGAAAATAGTAGGTATTGGTAATAATGAAGCTTTAACAGTTGGTAAGCATACATTAACACTTGAAACAGAAGAATTAGTTAAGGGTGACACACCAGTTGAAGTTAAGAACATTGAAATTACACCTAACGAAGCTCAGATTGCAGCAACAAGAAAGATTTTTGCTAATTGGACTAATCCGGAAGGAACAGCTAAGGCATATGCTTATCTTGAAGAAGCAAAAGAAGAAAACGGTGTATGTACAGATGGTAAGGGCTGGGCATTTAATGTTTCAGCAGCACAGCCTATGACATCAGTTGATAATGTGTCAAGAACTTATAGTGATACAGATACTATTACAGTAGAAGCTGGTAAGACATATAAGTTTATCGTTGAATCATTTAACGCATTCGGTGATAAAACAGGTGAAGGAAGTGTTGATATTACAATTCCTGCAAAGACACAGGAAGAAATCGATGCGGAAAATGCAATAGCTGAAATAAAGACAAAGCTTTCATCAGACAGCAATATTGCAAAGAACAAAGAAGCTTTTGCATCATCAGGAGTAAAAACTGCCAAGGAAGCTTTTGATGGAAATCTTGGATCAAGATGGATAGCAGAAACAAAAAATGCTGACGAATATGTAGGAGTTAATCTTGGAAAATTATATTCACTTACAAGTGTGGCTATTTCATGGGAAGGTGCATATGCATCAGAATATGAAATACAGGTATCAACAGATGGAGAAGAATATAATACAGTTAAGGCTGTAACAGCAACAAAGGCAGATACAGCAGAATTTGTTTTTGATGAAGCAGTTGATGCACAGTTTGTTAAAATATTATGTAAGAAGGATGGATTCGGTTATCCATATTCAATTTGGGAAGTTGGAGCATTTGGAACAGAAAAAGGTGAAGGTGTAACAACAGTAGCACCAACAACAGTAGCACCTGCACAGGATGAAACAACAACACCAGCTAAGCAGGATGAAACAACAACACCAGCTCCTGTAGTACCAACAGTACCTGTAGCAGCAGAAAAAGATTGGTCAGCAGAAGACTTTATTAGCTCATCAGATGCTACATACAATGATACATATAAAGCAATCAAGGATGGAGCAATTAATGAAATCGTTAATATTCAGCCAGCTGATGATACATTAGGATTATATGTATCATTCGCAGATGCTGATTTTGGAACAATAACAGTAAATGGAAAAGCAGCAGATATTAAAGTTGCTGGAGCCGGAATTTGGTTCAAGTTATCAAACTTTACAGATATGTACAGTGATGTTGTAATTACAAATGGAGCTGGAACAGTTAAGGCTACATTATATGTATACAACAAGAACGGTGTTGATAATTCTAAGAAAGATGATGAAACAACAACAGCAGCACCTGCACAGAATGAAACAACAACAGCAGCACCTGCACAGAATGAAACAACAACAGCAGCACCTGCACAGAATGAAACAACAACAGTTGCACCAACAACTAAGGCTATTAGTACAACAGCAGCTCCAGCAACAGTTAAGAAAACAACAGTTAAGAAAACAACGGTTAAGGCAACAGCTAAGAAGTTATCTTCTAACAAGGTTAAACTTTCAGTTAAGAAAGTAGCAGGAGCAAGTAAATACGCTGTACAGATTTCAACAACAAAGAACTTCAAGAAAGTTGTTGCTAAGAAGACATCTAAGAAGGCAGTATTTACAGTTAAATCTAAGAAACTTAAAGGTAAGAAGAAACTCTATGTAAGAGTTAAAGTTTACAAGAAAGTTAACGGAAAGACAGTTGCAAGCCAGTGGTCAAAGGCAACTAAGATTAAAGTTAAAAAATAAGATTACAGTAGGTAATCATAATTAAGTAAACAGAGGCTATGGATTAGTACTAGTAAGAGGTACTATTCCGTAGCTTCTTTTTTTGTTAATAAAAAAATTGAAATTCTATATATTAAAAATCACAAAAAGACAAAACAATACAGAAAAATCGAATTTGTCACAATAGTGATTTTTTGTATAAACAACAATAAAAATGAATATTTATATTAACTAATAAAAACAATTTTACTAATTTTACCTCATTAGGGCAAAGTTAACAAAACAAGGGTAAAAATAATACTCTAAACTCAGATTTTAATGTTAAATTTATATAAAGAATTAGGCATTTTGCTGAAAAGAAACTAAAACTTTTTTTAACATTGAGATAAAAAAAAGGCAATTTATAATATTAAGTATAATATTAGGGAATGGAGGAATATTATGCTAAAAAATATGAAAAAAGCATTGTCTTTAACCTTGGTTACGGCTATGGTAGTTACCATATGTCCTCAAGGACAACTTGTAAACATATCAGCGGCTGATAATACACCATATTGCATATCAGAAGGTAGACCTGTATATGTAAGTTCAGGTAAGAATGAAGACTATGCAGTAGATGGTGACACATCTACAAGATGGGAAAGTGATTACAAGAACAAAATAGAATGGATGTATGTGGACTTGGGAGCAAAAGCAGACCTTGACCATGTTTATCTGAAATGGGAAGCAGCTTATGCTAAGTCATATCAGATTCAGTTTTCTAACGATGAAGAGAACTGGACAACAGTTTACACAAAGGGTAACGGTTCAGGTTCAGAAGAAACTCCCGAAGAAACAGTTAAGCCGGGAGCTATGGCAATCAGTGTTGGAAGCAAGAAAAAAAAGGACAATGGTACAGTAAGTGCCGGCTTTTCATGGAGTGCAGTTTCAGGAGCAGTTACTTACAAGATTTTCGTTGAAAACAACGGTCAGGAAGAAGTAGCAACAGCACCTGATGGATTTACTTTCGATAAGGATTCAAGACTTGACCTTAATAATGAAGTTAAATTATTAGAAGGAACTCATAAGTACATTGTAAGAGCTTACAATTCTAAAGGTGAAGTTATTACAAGCGGTGAAGTTACAATCTCAGGTGATGTTACAGTTGAAGAAACAACTGAAGCACCAACTAATTCAGGTGAAACAACACCGGTTGTAGATGATAAGGAACAGACAATTGATTTAACTAAGATTATTGATAACAAAGAAGGCAGACAGGCAAGATACGTTAGAGTACTAATGACAGAAAAGGCTTTACCGGCTTATGGATATTCATTATATGAATTTCAGGTTTATGGTACAAACGGCGTGGTTGAAAGACCTGTTGACTATGGTGAAAACCTTGCTTTAAATAAGCCTGTTAAATCAAAATCAAATATAGTTAAAAGTGGAGACACTGAAAAAGAAGTAAACACTCGTGATGAATGGTGGATGTATGACAGTGATGGAAATCTTAGAGAGGATGCGTATAACAATGTAAAACCTGAAAATGCAGTAGACGGAAATACAAAATCATCATTTACGTCATATCAGGGTGATGACCAGTGGATTTATGTAGACCTTCAGAAGGAATACACAATCGGTAGAGTTGTTGTTAACTTTAACAGCGATGCTGCAAAGATGTATGACATTCAGGTTTCAAGTGATGCTAAGACATGGACAACAGTTCATAGAAATCTTAGAGGATACGCTAATATGATTGATGATGTTACCATGTATCAAAAGAATGTCAGATATGTAAGAATCTTAGGCTATACTAAGGTTGAAAGCGGTAGTGGTGTAGGAATTAACGAATTAAGTGTTTATGAATACAGAGAAGGCGATAGTAAGGAAAACGAAACAATCGCTCCACTTCCAACAAGACAGGTTATTAACAACAAGAATGGTAAAGGTTCATATGTTTCAGGTGAAATGTATAAGGAAAAGAACAAGTTACCAACATTTGTTAATGAAGAAACTATAAAGACACCAATCGATTCAAACAGCTGGTGGTCATCAGCAATGGTTCAGACATTTGGTAACTTACTTTGTTCAACACCATTAAAGGCTAAGTTCTCAACTAAGGGACTTGGAGTTTTGCTTGCAACAGCAGGATGGGTTGGAACAAGAAAGGAAACTGACCTTGGAACAGACCAGTCTACTGAAACAGGAATTGACTTCTATGTATTACCTGAAAAATACAACTCTAAAAAGGGTTATGACAGAGTAGAAAGCTATGGTGATTACTCAGTACAGTTAGGTTTAATGGACAACAGTGGAATGCAGATGAAGTCAACTGTAGTTAAGGGTTCACCTTACATTTTCAGTGAGTTCTGTGATAACACAACATTTTTCATTAACTCATCATCAATTACAGAATTTTTTGATGGCAATGGAAATAGTATTTTAGCTAAAGAAGGGGACATAATTACAACAGACCACATTGGTTTTAAGTCAATGGATGATGAAAATACTAAGGCTAAAAACGATGGCTCTTATTATTGTATGAACGTACCTGAAGGAACAACATTTAAGGTAATGGTTGCAGGTTCAAGATATAACGTTAAGGTGACATTCCCTTCAAAGAATGAAAATTATATGTCACTTGCAGCTATGACAAAGAAAGGTGACATTGACCGGTATTATAAACATGGTTACGCATTTGTAACAAACACACACGTTGGCTACATATTTGATCAGGCTAACAATAAGGTTGTAACAAAATATACAGCTACAACTAAGACTATGAGAAAGGGATTCTCAAATGAAACAATGCATTGTTTATTCCCACATCAGTGGAAATATTCATCAGATGCAGATAACCCGGATGCAACATATTACTCAATTCGTGGTGACATGAAATCTATCTGGGCTAATGAATACAAGACAACACAGCAGTTCTCAGGTTTACTTCCAACATTTACAAAGCCTGACAGCAGCATGTTTAATACAACTGAAATGGTTGAATACCTTAATCAGGTAGTAGCATCTAAGATTAACACAGCACCTGTTGCTGATGCTTACTGGGAAGGTAAAAATGTTCACCCACTTGCAATCAGTGCTCTTATGGCTGACCAGTTAGGTGAAACAGAAATTAGAGAAAAATTATTAAAGAAATTAAAGAGCATTATGGTTGACTGGTTCACATATGACGGTGAAGATGATGACTGTTACTTAATCTACAATAAGGATTGGGGAACACTTTATTATCCTGAAAGTTCATTTGGTGCCAACGCAGCAATCTGCGACCACCACTTTACATATGGATACTTTATGTTTGGTGCAGCAGTACTTGCTACATACGACAAGCAGTTCTACAACGATTACAAAGATATGATTGAACTTCTTGTAAGGGATTACGCAGATCCTAAGGAACCTGAAGATGATGGCAACATGTTCTGTAAGTTTAGAGCATTTGACCAGTATTCAGGACACTCATGGGCAGGCGGATATGCAGACAGCGATTCAGGTAACAACCAGGAATCAGCTTCAGAAGCATTGTTCAGCTGGGTAGGTATGTATCTCTGGGGTGAAGTATCACAGAATAGCACTTACATTGATGCCGGAGCTTACGGCTTCACAACAGAAATGGAAGCGATTGAGCAGTACTGGTTCGACTATGATGAAACTAACTGGTTAGGTGATCATCCTGACAGAGCAGCAGATCAGGTTTATGATTATCCGTTCCAGGGAACAGGTCAGATTTATGGCGCTTCAATGGGATATGGAACATATTTTGGTGGACAGCCTGTTTATGTATACGGTATCCAGTGGTTACCTATTTCTGAATACCTTACAAACTATGGTATGAATCAGGAAAAATGTGCCAAGATATATCAGGGATTAGTAGATGATACTAATTATGCAATAAACATAGAAAAGAAATTATTTGATCAGGATTTGGCAAACGGAGTTAGTGCAGATGATTCATGGCACAATCCGGACAAGTATGTAACACCTGATAACGGATGGCAGCATATTACATGGCCATTCCTTTCACAGACTAATGCACAGAGTGCATATGACAAGTTTGAAGCTAACGTAACAAATGTACAGGTTGAAGATAGAGCTAATACATTGTGGTTTATTTCAGCAATGGATCAGTTAGGCTACAGAACAAATGACTACATGGTAACAGGCAACATTACAGGTTCTGTATATCGTAAGGATACAAACGGCAAGACAGTATACACAGCAGAAGTTTGGAATGCTACAGACAAGACACAGACAGTAGCAATTAAAGATAAGTTTGGAAAACAGATTGGTAAAGCTAACATTGGTGCAAAGGCATTTGTAAGCTTTAACATTGACACAGAAAAACAGTTTGAATTAACTCAAACAGCAACACCTACAGTTAAGGCTACAGCTTTAGCAACAGGAAAAGTTACAGAAGATGTAACAGGAAAAGTAACATTTGATGATACACAGTTAGTTGAATTATCATGCTCAGATGCAGATGCTAAGATTTACTACACAACAGATGGTACAATTCCAACAACAGAATCAAAAGAATACACAGGAAAGATTTTGATTTCAAGCAACACTACATTAAAGGCAGTTGCAGTTAAGGATGGATATCTTGATTCAGCATATTCAGCAACAGTATTTGAAATTGCCGGAGATACAGTAAGCAGTAGTGATAATTTAGGACTTAAGAAGAAAACAACAGCATCTTCATCAAAGGGTGCAAATACAGCCGATATGGCTTTCGATGGTACAACAGACACAAGATGGCAGGCCGACAATGAAGCAGATCATGAATGGATTCAGGTAGATCTTGGTTCAGTACAGGCAGTTAACGCAGTTACAATTAACTGGGAAGCAGCTTATGCGGCAAAATACGAAATTCAGGTATCTACAGACGGAAAAGAATGGACAACAGTTGCTAAGGAAAATGGTATGGTTGGAGAAATCACATCAAGTTTTGCGGCAACAAAGGCAAGATACGTAAAGATGCAGGGTGTTTCAAGAGGAACTCAGTATGGTTACTCAATTTATGAAATGCAGGTATTTGGTGCAGTACAGGCTAAGGCACCAACAATTACACCTGTAAGTGGAACTTATAAGGGAACACAGACAGTAACAATGTCAACAGCAGTAAAGGGTGCTGAAATTAAGTACACAACTGATGGAGCAACTCCAACAGAAGATTCAGCTACTTATGAAGGACCAATTACAGTAGACAAATCAGTAACAATTAAGGCTGTAACATATAGAAAGGGAATGTTATTATCAGATCCTGTTCAGTCAGATATTATTATTGAAGGAACAATTTCATTAAATAAGACAGAAGCAACAGTAGCAATTGGAAACAAGTTACAGCTTTCAGCAATAACAGACCAGTCAGTTACATTTAGCAGTGATAATGCAGGTGTTGCCAAGGTAGATGCTAACGGTTTAGTTGAAGGTGTTTCAAAGGGAACAGCTACAATTACAGCAAAAGCTGCAAACGGACAGAAAGCAACATGTAAGATTACAGTAACAGATCCTGTACATATTACATCAATTGAAATTGCTCCACAGAATCTTGAAATTAAGAATAAGACTTCAGAAACATTGAAGCTTACAATTAATCCAAGCAACACAACAGATGACACAACAGTTACATGGACATCAAAGGATGAAAAGATTGCAACAGTTAATGATGCAGGAACAGTAACAGCTAAGTCAGAGGGAACAACAACTATTACAGCTAAGATAGGTAAGTTTGAGGCAACATGTGAAGTGACAGTTTTACCTATAACTGTAGAAGAAATGGTTGCAGACGGACAATTTAACATTGGATTAGGTAAGAATGTTGTAGCACTTCCTAATAAGCAGAATGGTGAAGGCGGTAGCGAAAGCGACATTACAGATGGTAACTTTGAAGGCAAACATATTGCTACAGCATTTGCCACAACAGGAACAAGTTATACACTTGATTTAGGAGATGCTTATGACAGCGCAACTATTGATAAGTTAGTTGTAAAATACAAAGAAAACAATGGAGGAGATACTCCTGTTAACGGTTACGAAATCCAGTACTCAACTAACGGAGTTGATTTTGAAACAGTTAAAAAAGTAACAGGAGATTCTGTAAAGGATGCCTGCGAAAACAAGAATTGTATAGATACTCAGGATATGACAGGAGTAACAGGCGCAGTAAGATACATTAGATTCTATTATCCTGAAGCATACACATGGGGTGTTCAGGTAAGAGAAATTGCAGCATTAAGTACAGATAAGAATGCTAAGAAGGCAGAATTACAGTACTGTGATAATCCTGCAGAAGTAACAGTAAAATCTGATAAGTATTGCCAGATTACATATACAATTAAAGCCGGTGAAAATCAGGATGATTACAAGTATATGGTATACTTAAACAACAACCTTGTAGGTGACAGAGTAACTGCAGGAACATATACAATTGATAACTTAGATGCAGGAACATATACAGTTAAGGTAGTTTCATATTACAACAAGTTAACATCTAAGGGCATCTCAAAGGAAGTTAAAGTAGATGACGGTTCATTAAAGGATTACATTAACACTGTAAGAAATATTTCAAAGGGAGCAAAGATAACTGTTGACAAGGTATACGAAGGTGAAGGAAACCAGGATGTATCATCATTAACAGATGGTATCGTATCAGATAACAACGGTGTTTGTGTTCACACAGAACATGGAGCACAGACGGCAACAATCAATATGGACCTTGGAGAAAATTATCCAATTTCTAATATTGAAGAATTTTTAATAGCATTTAAGGCAGACAATACATATGCTAAGACTTATACAGTTGAGTTCTCAGCAGATGGACAGAACTTCCAGGAAATGATTAATGTTAAGGATGCTAAGTACAAAGATGTTATGGAAAATAAGATTGACCCTTCAACATATAATTACGATACAGTAAGATATGTAAGAGTTAAACTTAACGATGGTAGTTACAGTTGGGGATATCAGATTTCAGAAGTAGCAATTATGGGAACAGACATTTATATGCCTGTTGAACCTGAAGGATTAGTTGTAGAAAGCCCAACTTATAATACTGTTACAGTAACATGGACAGGTGCAGATAACGGACAGACATATTGGGTTTACATTGATGGCAAGGTTAAGGATATGAACTTAGCATCAGCCGGAACATATACATACAACAATATTGATGCCGGAACACATATTGTTAAGGTAACATCAAGATTAAATGGAATTGAATCAAAGGGTGTAACAAAAGAAGTTGTAGTAGCTAATCAGCCAACAACAACACCTGAACTTACAACAACAACTAAACCGACACCAACAACAGCTAAACCTAGTGAAACAACAACTCAGGCACCTACTATAAACCCTAGTGGAACGACTGAGGTAACAACAAAACCTGGAGAAACAACACAGGCAACAACAAAGGCTGACGAAACAACTAAGTCAGATGCAACACAGGCACCAACAACTAAGTCAGGTGAAAATACATCAGACATTGGTAATGGTGGCAACACAACTGTAGCACCAAGTGCTTCAAGTGATATTAATGTAAAAGTTGGCAAGACTAAAGTAACAAAGGCAACAAAGAAGAAGAGAACAACTAAAGCAAAGATTTCATTAAAGAAGGTTGCAGGTGCTAAGGGCTATGAAGTAAGAGTTTCAACAACTAAGAAGTTTAAGGCTAAGAGGACTATTACAAAGGTATTCAAACGTAATAAGCTTACATTTAAGAAACTTAAGAAGAACAAGAAGTACTATGTACAGGCAAGAGCATTCACAGTAATCAATGGAAAAAAGAAGTATGGTCCATGGAGTGCTAAGAAGAAAATGAAACTTACAAAGTAAAATGTAAAATCATTATAAAAGAAAAAGGCTATCCACTAATGTGAGGTGACCCCAAAAAGTTAGACTTTTTACGAGACGACTTCGGTCGTCTCGTTTTTTCTTTTATGCAGTAAGGAGATGGAGCATGTATTGAACAGGACTCATCCATCCTAATTTTTCTTTTATTCGTTTTTGCTTCGACCTAGCCATAAAAATACCGACCTCCAATCGTTAGATTTTTAGGTCTAACTTTTTGGGGTCGATACAATTTATAGCTATCAGGTATGCTTTTAATTTATTCTCCGAGGAAATTTTTCACATTTCCAATATGTTTCAGCCCTTCTTTGCGGCCAATGTCATATAGAGCCTGCAGTTTTTCAGGATCTCTTTCGGTGCGCCCGATTGTAACAGGATTCTCAGGTCTGATAATGTAGACAAGTCCTTTGCGTTCAAGTTCTTTTAGGTCATCTAATGTTTTGTTGTACATAATATGGCGGACTTCCAAGTCGTGTACAAGATTAGGATATTTCTTGCCCAACTTTAATCTGATTAACGGAAGCATTGAATTTTTCTTTTTTCTGTAGCCGTCATGTTGGGTAAGAATGACAATATTTTTCTCGTAGCCCATTTCCATAAACTTGTGAATTGGAATTGAATCTGAAATTCCACCGTCAAGCATTTTAAAACCGTCGATTTCTACAATGTTTGAAACCATTGGCATTGAAGCAGAAGCCCTAAACCATTTAATGTCCGTTGCATCGCCGTTAGGACAAAGATGATAAATAGGTTTTCCGGTTTCAACATCTGTAGTTACAACGTAGAAATCCATTGGATTCTTCTGATAAGTTTCCACATCAAAAATATCAAGGCGGTTAGGAATCTGATTATAACAAAAATCAGCACCGTAAATATCGCCGGTCTTAATTAAAGAGCGAAGCCCAACATATCTGGGATCACGACAATATTTGGTATTGTATCGTATTGTTCTGCCAATCTGTTTTGACTTAAGATTGCAACCAAAGGCAGCCCCGGCAGAAACGCCAATGGCACCGTCAACAGTAATATCATTTTCCATAAATATATCAAGTACTCCGGCAGTGTACATTCCACGCATGGCACCGCCTTCCAAAATCAATCCTTTTTTCATATAAATACCAATCCTTTTTAAAAAATTTTTATAATGTGAAACAACCGAACTTTTATTACAGGGGTTGTTACGTGCTTCACGTTTTTTACACTGTAATAAATTATACAGCGAATTTGTTAATTTTGTATCAAAAAATAAGTTTTATTTTCAAAAAAATTAAGACCAGTCATAATCATAAAAAAGAAATTAAAGAACAAAAAATATGAAAAAAACTATTTTATTTTCAATATTTGTTTGACATCTCTACGCAATTATGGTATAAATATCCTTGTGCTAAATTGCAGATAGGGGTGTAGTTCATCGGTAGAATAAGAGTCTCCAAAACTCCAGAGGTGGGTTCGATTCCTACCACCCCTGTTATTAAAAAGCCTTTGTTTAAAGGGATTCCTTTAAACAAGGGCTTTTTTGTCGTATAAGAAATTTCTGCTTTTTTACTTGTTTTTACTAATGAATTCTGATTAAATTGGTGGACTAGAGTAGATAATATTGAACTTGCAAATTTTAAGTATAAATATGAAAAACGATGTTTCAGGTTAAGAGTAAGCCACCGGCTAAGCCGGTGGTATTGGATAATTTAAAAATAATAAGTTGTGTGCTATTGGAGAGTTTTGGGAAGATTATTAATTTCTGTCTCAAATATATTTTTTTCCCCCACATAAATAGAAATATCAAAAGAAACAAATTCGTCCTGTTGATTATATTCTTTACTTTCTACATACTGAACAGCAGACTTTTTCTTTATGGACAAATAATTGGCATATTTGTCTTCAACTATTCGTGCCATAAATCTTTTTTTTGTATGCATGACTTTTATGTTATAATATTTTTCTAAAATGTAAAACATAGATTCTTTTTCTAAATCATGTTTTTCGATTTCGGGAATATCAGAAGCCCGGTAATATCCATCAACAAAAACAATAGGATCATCGTTTCTGTATCTTAATCGTTGAATTCTAATTAATTCATCTCCAACGTTAAATTCTGATTTCTCAGCAATGTAGTCATTGCAAATAAATTTCTCAATAGAAATAAGTTCCGTCTTGGGTTCAAAACCATACATTTTCATTTCATCATTAAAACTAATAATTTCCTTAAAAAATACATTCTCTTTACTTTGTTGGTTAACAAATGTTCCGCGGCTCTTGTAACGGACAATGTACCCTTCACTCATTAATTCATAAAATGCCTGTCTTGTAACGGTTCTTGACAGATTAAAATGGTTACATATTTCATGTTCAGTTGGAAGTTTATCTCCTGGTTTTAGGATACCATTTTGAATTGCCTCTTTTATTGATTCTTTCAATTGTGAATATAGAGGAACCAGAGAGTACTTGTTAATTGTAATATAATCCATAATAAAAATCTCCTTTAGTAAATAGAGCTATGACTATATATGCTCTTAATAAAATATTAGCAAAAAAATGTTGACATTTCAATAAAAATATTATAATATAACATTGTCATTACAAAGTTACAAAATAAGAAAGGAGAAATAATAAATGTACGAGTACGATGTAAGTAAATCTAATATGTGGAGAGAAGTTCATGAACAACCGGAAATAATAAGACATGTAATTGATGTGAATCTGCCTATAATAGAAAATATATGTAAAGAGGTAGATAATAGGAACATCAGTAAGGTCCTTTTAGTAGGAAGAGGTTCAAGTGAGCATGCATTATTAGTGGGAAAATATGCGTTTGAGGTTTATACCGATAAATTAACATCGATGGCTTACCCTTCAACAGTAACATTGTTGGATGGAAAAGTAGATTTGTCAGATGTTTTGACAATCGGAGTCTCTCAATGTGGTGAGGCAAAGGACGTTTATACTGTACTGGAAAGATGTCAGAATCAGGGAGGCATTGCAGTATCAGTAACCAATGAACACGAATGTCTTATGAGAAATGTGGGAAATTATTATATTAATTGTGAATGTGGAAAAGAGACAAGTTTCACGGCAGCTAAGTCGTATATGTCTCAAGCGGTAATAACACTATTATTTGCAGCAGTGCTTTCACACGATGAAAAAGTGTTGGAACAGATAAAAAAAGCACCGGATATTATAGAACAAAGTTTGTGTAAGAATATAGAAGAACAGGTAAAGAAAAGCATTCCTTTGTTTAGAAATGTTCAGGATATTTTATTACTGGGAAGAGGATTTAGTTATGCAGTTGCTAATGAAACTGAACTTAAAATAATGGAAGCAAGCTATACAAACGCAAAGGCATATTCATCCTGTGATTATCCACATGGACCAATAGCAACTACAAAAAGATTTATACCTGTAATATTCTTTTTGACTGACGAAAAAACAAATGATAGTACAATAAAACTTGTTGAGAAAATAAAAAAGGATTTTTCTGTTAGTACATTAGTTGTTACAAATAATGAAAAATATATTGCAATGGCTAACGAAGCGGTTCTTTTGCCGAAAGAAGCGGAAGGCGTTGCAGGAGTGTTTGGAATGGCTGTGTTTTCACAATTATTTGCATGTCTCTTATCTTTGGCAAGGGGATATAATCCGGATGAACCTATTGGCTTATCAAAAACTACGGTAACTTTTTAAATTTATAATAATAATAAGGAGGTGTAATTATGAGTGTTACATTGTTACAGGGACTGATTCTGGCACTGATTGTATTTGCATTTGCGTGGGATGCCAGATGGGAATGCTTCTTTGTATTCCATCCTATTATCGTCTGTTTTGTTACAGGGCTTGTATTGGGAGATTGGAAACTTGGTTTGGAAGCCGGAGCAATAGCAGAATTGTCCTACTTAGGACTTACAACAGTAGGTGGAACGGTACCACCTAATGCATTGATTGCAGGACTTATGACAGTTGTTTTGGCTTACAAGAGCGGAGTATCGGCAGAAACAGCTTTAGGACTTAGTTTACCATTCGCATTGCTTATGCAGTGGATAGTTATCGCGTGTCAGTCATTGTTCTCAGGATTTAACGTAAAAGTAGAGCAGGCAATAAAACAAAATGACATTAAAAAATTTAAGTTTTATGTGTTCCTACCTGAAATTATTTTAACATCACTTTATGCAGTAGTTGCATTCTTAAGCACATATGCATTACAGAATGTATTATCAAAGTTTGTTAATTCATTCCCTGAATTCGTTTCACACGGATTTGAAATAGCAGGAGGACTTTTACCGGGACTTGGACTTGCACTATTGTTAAAGGTAATGGTGAAAAAAGAAAATGTTCCATATCTGATTATCGGATTTTTAGTTATGAGCATTATGAAACCTGACAATGTTTTACCAGTAGCTTTATTTGCAATTGCATTAGTACTGATTGATTTTATGAGAGACAAAGAGGCAAAAACAACATCAGTAGTAACAGGAGGTGAAGATGATGGCGAAGGAATATAATGAGACAACAAATAAACTTACCAATAAAGATTTAAAAAAATTGGGTTTAAGGTCGATGTTCTACCAGACAGGATTTACCTTTGAAAAAATGCAGGGTAATAGTTTCGGCTGGAGCATACTTCCAGGATTAGAGAAAATACATGGAAAAGATAGTGAAGAAGTAAGCAAGGCGTTGGATGAGTACGGCGTTGACTTTATAAATACGGAACAACATGCCGCATCTTTTCTGATGGGATTAGTTCTATCAATGGAAGAAAATAGAGCTGATAGAAAATTAATAAAAAATATGAAAACTGGTCTTTTTGGATCTTTTGCAGGTATCGGTGATGCAATATTTTGGTTTACATTATTACCTATTAGCGGAAGTATAGCAGCCTCATTGTGTAAACAGCATTCAATATTAGGACCGATATTCTTCCTGGCATTTTGGATTTTAATGGCAGTTTCAAGAGTATTTTTCCTAAAAGCCGGATACAAACTGGGAAGTGGAGCAATATCTAAATTAACAGAAAATGCCAAAGCATTAACTAAAGGTGCAGGTATTCTTGGTGTAATGGTAGTTGGAGCAATGATTCCAAGTTATGTAACTTTTGCGTTCCCGGAAAAATTAAAATTATTTGGTACTGTTGGAGTACAATCAATCTTCGATTCAGTTATACCTAATTTGCTCCCAGCATTGTTTGTTGGTATACTATATTATATCTTCAAAAAGAAGAAGGTAAGCATAGTAGTACTAATTTTAGCAATAATAGCATTTGCAATATTAATGTCATTATTAGGATGGTTATAGGAGGAAATATGGTATGTCGGATATAAACATTGTTTTTACAAGAGTTGATAATCGTTTGGTGCATGGACAGGTTGGAAATGTCTGGGTTACGGCAAGTGGTGCAAATTTAATTTTAGTTGTTGATGATGAAACATGTAATGATGAGTTATCAAAATCATTAATGAAAATGACTGCAGATGCCGTAGGAGTTCAGATTAGATTTTTCTCAATAAAAAAGACTATTGAGATTATTGGAAAGGCTGCTCCTTCACAAAAGATATTTATTGTCGCAAAAACTCCACAGGTGATTGAACAGTTAGTTGATGGCGGAGTTCCTATTAAACATTGCAATATAGGAAACATGCATAAATCAGAAGGTAAGCATATACTTCATGAAGTCCATGTTTACGTGGATGATCAGGATGAGGCGTGTCTGAAACGGCTGAAAGAAAAAGGAGTAGATGTGTATATCCAGATAACTCCAAATGACAGAAAATACAAGATATAAATTAAAGGGTCCAAAATATTGTATTAATGGTATTTTGGACCTTTACAAAATCATTTGAAACTGTAAAAAATATATTACATATAGTAGATTATGTAATGATAATGACCGTTAATCCGGGGTTTGCGGGTCAATCATATTTAGAATATATTGACGAAAAAATAGAGGAATTTATTCAAAATAGGAAAAAATATCATTATGAAATAGTTGTGGATGGTGGAATTTCTGAAGAGAAAATAAAAAAATTGAATCAAAAAGGTGTAAAAGGTTTTATTCTTGGAACATCTTCGCTTTTTGGAAAGGGTGACTACGTTCACACAATTAAGAAATTAAGAGTTTTATAAATAATTAATAGGCAGGATATATAAATGGTAGGAATTATTATAACAGGACATTGCAATTTCGCTACGGGAATTGCCAGTGCAGTGAAACTGGTTGCAGGACAACAGAAAAATCTGGAAGCAGTAGATTTCCTGGATACTTATTCAACAGAAGAGTTGAAGACAAAGTTAACAGAGGCTTTAGACAAATTAGAAGAATGTAAAAATATTATATTTTTTACTGATATTGTAGGTGGCTCGCCATTTAAAATTTCAGCAGAACTTGCTGCTACGAGTAGTAAAAATATTAAAATAATAAGTGGTACTAATTTAGGAATGCTGATTGAAAATGTTATGATGCGTGATATGGACATAAATTTTGATGAGTTAGTTGAAACTGCCATATCTACAGGAAAACAACAGGTTCTTAAATTTGAAATGTGTAGGGAAACGGAGGCAGACCAGCAAGGAATTTAGGAGGTGGAAATGAAAGCAGTTTTCTTTGATGTGGATGGAACGCTAATTGATTGCGTAGAGAAAAAAATACCGGCTTCTTCTATTAAAGCAATAGAGGAATTGAGAAAAAACGGGTATAAGGTTGCACTAGCTACAGGAAGGGATATTAACAGTATACGTGGTATAAAGGATTTAGATATATCTGTTTTTGATGCATATGTTTTGAATAACGGTGCTGCGATATATGACAACACGTTGCGATGCATAAAGGATTTTCCCTTTTTGAGAGAAGATGTAGAAAAAATATTAGAGTATTGTAATAACAAGAATATGTCTTTGATATTTGACACAGTTGAGGGTCCTTATCTGGCTACTGAAATTACTGATTGTCTGGTTGAGGGGAAAAAATATTATAAGGAAGAAATCCCACCATATATAGAATGGAAAGGTGAGGAGATTGTGAAAATTAATATATTCGCTCCTATGGGTTACGATTTTTCTGAACTGGAAAAAGATATTTCAGCGCGAATTGTGCCATGTCCTACAGTTTGCTATGATGTTATGGCAAAGGGAATATCTAAACAAACAGGCATTCGTGAATTGATGAAATACTATGGATTTAATGAAAATGATTATATGGCATTTGGAGATCAGGAGAATGACTTGGAAATGCTTGAAAATGCAAAAATAGGAATAGCAGTTAAAGATATAGATGGTTCTGAAAAATTGCAGCATATGGCAGATTATGTATGTGATGCACCAAGGAAAGATGGAATATATACTTTCTTAAAAAACAATGGTTACATTTAGAAAAGTTAATTAATTTATAAAATCCGGAAATTATAACAGTATAAGTTTAGTTTCCGGATTTTTAATTTGAATATTAATTATTTTAAGTATTGATTTCTTCAATATTTAAATCCTCCAATCTCCAAAGTAAAATAAGTCTTACATTCATCTACAGTATTAAGAATAGATGAAACTTTCTGATAAAAATATTCATATTAACATCAAACAAATATTTTAGTATAATAACCATAAAAGTTGAATTTCAAAAATAAAAAGTAATTTACAATAATAAAATATAAAACAATAATTAATATCAGAGGAGAAAGAATATGAGAAACGGCAGAAGATTGGTTCTTATGGTTGAAGATGATAACAAGTTAAGAGAAGTTTTAACAAAGTTTTTGTCAAGAAACGATTATGAAGTTTTGGCGGCAGAAAACGGAAAAGTAGGGCTTGAACTTTTTTATGAAAATAGCAAGAATTTAGATATTGTACTTCTTGACGGAATGCTTCCTGACATAGACGGTGTGGATGTTTTGAAAGAAATAAGAGAACATTCGCAGGTGCCGGTTATTATGTTGACAGCAAGGGAATCAGAAGAAGACCAGCTTAACGGATTAAATAACGGTGCGGACAATTATATAACAAAGCCATTTCTTATGAAGGTTTTGCTTGTACATATGGATAAGTTGATTCAGAAAAATAGCAATGAAGACACGGACGTAATTGAAAAAGGCGCGCTTAAATTAGAAAAGCAGTTTAGAAAAGCATATATTAATGGCGAGTTTGTAGATACAACTCCTAAGGAATTTGCTTTGCTTGTATATATGTGCGAAAACGAAAAAGTGGTTTTGAAGCGTGAAAATATATTGGATGCAGTTTGGGGTTTTGATTACGACGGCGATATGCGAACTGTAGACACACTTGTAAAGCAGTTAAGAAAAAAGATGACGAACAAGTATCCTTACATCACGTCAGTTTACGGTGTTGGTTACAGATTTGAGGTAAAATAAATGAAGACTAAGTTAAGAACAACCTATCTTGTAACGGTATTATTCTTTTTGTTTGTTACAGTGGGAAGCATGATTTTATTCTATAATATGCTTTCAGAAGAATTCATTATTGCAAATAATAAGAAAATAATGAACAGTGTTTTTGAGGACGCACAGGGAATGGATTTGTCGTCTTTAACAAAGAGTGATAGGAAGAGATTGAAAGAATTTTCGGACAAAGGTGGAGTTATTGCAATTTATGATGGTGAAAAAATCATATATTTTTCAGGAGATACGCCTGAAAGAAAGAAAAATATAAAAAGAAGAAAGTTCGATGAAAAAATATATGAATATACATATACACCTAAGGCAAATGTGTCAGAGGGCAGAACAGCGATTAGACTTAAGGGCAAAATAGATCAGAATGTAAAAACATATTATGTATATTGTAGTGTAAAGCTTAGAACCTTAGAGAACAGCATAGGACTGATAAGCAGGTTTATGCTGGTTGAAATGATTATTATTTTAATATTAGGTATTCCTTTTTCATTTTATATGGCACAGAGGACAGTTAAGCCTATTGAAAAACTGGGAAAACTGGCAAAGAAAATGGAAAATAATGAGCCAATTAATTTTGAAGAATATGATTTCCCTAACAATGAAATAGGAAATCTGGCAGAGCAGCTGAAAAGTATGTACCTTAAGATTTCCAGTAACCTTAACGAATTAAATAATTATAACTATTTGTTGAAAACTCAGAATAAAGAGTTAATAGAGTTTGATGAAAGACGTAAGAAGTTTATTAGGGCGGCAACTCACGAATTGAAAACGCCACTTGCCATTATTTCTACACAGCTTGAAATGATGAACATGGATAATGACGAGGCAATGAGTGAGTATTACGAGTCAATAATGGAAGAGATACAGAAGATGTCCAACCTGATTCGAGAAATGCTTAATTCATCATTTGAGGGTGATATTATTTTAAGTGGTCCGATGAAAGTTGACAGTCTTTCAGAACTTTTGGACGGAATGAAGGACAAATACATGGGACTATTTTGGTCAAAGAAAGCTAATTGCAGATTTGATATAGAAGACAATATTTATATTAATATGAATAATGAGCAGATTGAACAGGCCATAAACAATTATATAATTAATGCTTACGAGCACATTCCGGAAAAAGGTACAGCAGTTGTCACATTAAAAAGTGTAGACGATAAAGCAGTTATTTCTGTTTTCAATAATGGCCACAACATAAAAGAGGAGGAGCTAAGCAAGATTTGGGAAGGCTTCTACCAGACTGACGAGAGGGTAAAAGAATCAAACGTTGGACTTGGCCTCTATATTGTAAGAAACATTGTAAAGAACCACAACGGAGTATGTTATGCCAAGAATCATCACAACGGCGTTGAGTTTGTAATGGAGTTTAACCGCACAGACAAATATTAAAAAGATTTAACTTTATCATAAACAAAACTTAACAGTTCTTAATTAGTATAAAAGTGTAAAGGAAAAGCATTATCAGAAGGAAAGAAATTTAAAATCCAAAATGGATTATGCAGCATGAAAATTCATAATTGGAAGTCCTTAATTGGGAATCTCTAATTGGTAATTTCCAATAAGGAATTTCTAATTGGAAATGCAGATTTTAGTTGAAAAAACTGAATGAAGATAATGCGATACACATAGGATTTAATAAAGAAGTGGGAGTGATGAATATGACAGGAATAATCGGCTCAGGAATGATAGTCACAATAAATGTGCTTATAAGTCTTGTGATTGGAGGATGCTTAGCAATAAAGTTGATTGAAAAATAGAATAGAATACTAGAAGTAAGAATATGGGCAGTTCCTTGGCGGGACTGCCTTTTTTGTAGGGATACTTGAAGTTTGTTTTTTGTACAAAGTTGTATGGGAGGAGTTCATGCTTAGGGGGGAGTATGCTATTTATTTTTTGTACAAAGTCGCATGGGAGGAGTTCATGCTTAGGGGGGAGTATGCTATTTATTTTTCGTACAAAGTTGTTTGGGGAGATGTCCACACCCCGGAGGAGGATACTATTAATTTTTCGTATAAAGTCGTCTAGTGTAGTGTCCACACCCCGAGGTTCAGTATAATTTGTAATTACATCATTGATTACGTGTCGTATAACTTTTCTTTCTGCTGACACGTAATTTTTTACAATATTAAAGTGAATTTTTGGGCAATTACGTGTCATATAACTTTTCTTTCTGCTGACACGTAATTTTTTACAAAATCGTAGTGAATTTGTGGGTGATTACTTGTCACACAGCATTTTCTTTCAGTGACACGTAATTGGAAGCGGTAAGACAAGCTTAGCTTCAATAAATTACTTGTGACATAACGTTTTCGCTTTACGACACGTAATTGGCAGCGATAGAACAAGCTTAGCTTCAATAAATTACGTGTGGGATAGCGTTTCGGTTTTACAACACGTAATTGGCTGCGATAAATATATAAGAAATCATAACAATTTCCTTAATGTATTAGTTTTGTTATTGCATTAACTTGCTATCTCTTCTTTTTTAAAAAATATAATCGCATGGCTGGAAAATATATAGAGTAAAGTATACATAAATATGTTATGCTATAAATATAAGACAAGGTACGGAAATTATTTTTGTTGTCATATTTTGGCGAGTTTATTCGTTATATTTAATAGACGGGCTTAACTAACCCAAATGAGCGTGGATAAAAAAACAAAGAGAGGAGTAAAGAGTATAAGAAACTGATTAATGGGTGTTGATACAAGCGTTTTGTATCTGTTGAGAGGAGGACATATGAAAAAGATAATTGCAATTATATTGGTAATAACTATGTTAGCCTGTAATTCTGTGAATGCAGCATCTTTTGTACAGGACAAGAAAGTGGAGTTAAACAATGAACATATGAAGGACTACAATAATTCATCTGTTAAATGGAAATTTGATGAAAAGAGCAGTGTTCTTAGTTTTAGCGGTTGTGAAAAATTAGAAAAGGTAGATGTAGGGCAGATAAAAAATCAGGTTAGGTATATTGTTTTGGCAGATGATATTAAGGAAATATCATCAGGATCATTATCAGGATATTTTAATCTAAGTAAGGTAACAATATTGGGAGATGTTGTGGCTACCGGAAATGCGTTTTACTTAGACACTCCAAGAACACTGGAGTTGGCAGGAAAATGTGAAAATTTGGGAGAGATGATTAGCAGCGACATGGCCCCATTTCCGAAAATAGTTTTAATTAATAACAACAAGTACTATGAAGAAAAAGACAGAATGTTGTTAACAAAAGATGGGAAAGAATTAGTGCTATTTTATGGTGGAGAATCTTTGAAGGTGCCTGATACTGTGGAAAAAATAGACTCTTATGCCTGCTATCAGCTAGGAAATTTGAGTGATGTGAAACTGAATGGCAAGCTGAAAAAAATCGGGGACTATGCTTTTTATCACACAGGAATTAGTACATTAAAGTTAAAAAACAATATTCAAATAATTGGAGAACAGGCTTTTGCCGGTAACAATATTAAAACAGTTAAGTTTAATAAGAAAATAAAACTAATTGGTAAATATTGTTTTGATGACAATCTTTTAAGAAAAGTATATTTGCGTAGCAATCCCAGAATAGAAGAGGGAGCTTTTCCAAAAGATGCGGTTATACAGTATTCAAAAAAGGTAAAAAACAGGGGGAGCGTGGCAGAGCTTGAATATAGGGTAAAAACAAAAAAGCTATACGTTGTAGCGAATAAAATAAAAAAGGCTAGCGGTTATCAGATTGTGATTACACAAAAAAGCAATAAACTGAAGAAAAAATTCAATACTAAAAAAGGAGAATTGAATAAAAAGTTAAAACTTAATTTAAAGTACCAAGTTAAGGAAGGCGTAATAAAAGTAAACAGCAGGAACAGTATTTATGTAAAAGTAAGACCATATTTTGGAAAGAAGAACAATAAAAAATACGGTAAGTGGAGCATAAAATACAAAGTTCCGGTTTATCTATAGCACAGAAGAGAGGTGATTAATATGAAGAAGAGATTTACTTTTTTAATCTTACTAGTTGTTAGCATTATTATGAGTACAATGGTAATATATGCTGACACATCAACCGACTATGATGAGTCTGTATATGCAAAACATAAACCTATATTAAAAATAGACGAATCTTCTTTTCCAAATGAAATGGTTAGGCGTGCTGTTTTGAAAAGGTATGATATGAATAGAGATGGATATTTGTCTCAATACGAAATGGAAGATCCAACATCATTTTCTGTTGATGCTGCGGATATACAGGAAACAGATGGATATAAATATGGAAGGCAGGTTTACCAAGATGAAAAATATAGAGTTATAGATTTTAAAGGAATAGAGGTGTTTAAGAATGTAAGTCATATACATTTTGCATGTGCATTGGTAAACGGAGAAAGAGGCTATGTAAAAAACTTTAAGTATTTATCAACCTTAAAAATTGATTCTATTGGAATAACATTTAGTGACAGAAACTATAATTTGAATCAGTTAAAGGGATTAAAGTATATAAGCTTTGTAGCGTGTGAAAATTTCAACTTGAAATTTGATAAAAAATCTAAAGTTGAAAGTATTCGTTTATTAGATAGTAAAGGAAAAGTAGATGTTTCAAATTTGAAAACTTTAAAAACATTTAGTTCTTATGAAACTGTATTCAAAAAAATAAAATTTGGAAAGAATGCCAAACTAAAAAAACTGAGTATAGACGGAAGTGCTTATTGCATAAATAAAAAGATAAGAAAATTGGATATTTCAAAAATGAAAAATCTTAGATATCTTTATTTGCAAAGCTGTACGAAACTAAAAGAAATTAAAATGTCTAAGAAAAATAATAAGAAATTGAAAAAAATAGAAATATACGGTTGTGGTAAGTTTAAAAAATCAAGTTTAAATAAATCACAAATTCCTAAAAAAACCAAAGTAAAAGTTTTAACTTGGTAAATAAAATTAAAAACATTCAAGGAGCTGTGTCTTTAATGGTTGATAAATCATTAGAGTGCAGCTCCTTAACTATTATTCCTAAAAATGTATGATTTTGTTTTATAAGCACAAACTATTTTAGAGAATCCAAGTATGTAAATTCATAACTTAAAAATCGTAAAATAAAGCGACTTGAATGAGAAAATGTATAAATAAAGTACTAGTGACTAAAAATGTAACTTGCATATAATTTTTAGATGAATTATTATATTAGCATAATTAGTTAAAAATATACAAAAAGTAATAAAAAACAATAAAAAATCGGACAAAATGCACAATTTTGTATAGGGAAGGAGGTTAGTATGATAAAGGAGACAGTTGATGCGGTTAGGTTAGCAGAGCTTGAAGGGGACAAGGTTATAAGCACTGCGAAAGTTAACGGGCAGGACATGAAGAATCAGATTAAGATTCAGGGGGCTGAATATCGAACTGAAAGGTTAAAGGAAGCCAAGGAAAAAGCAGAAAAGGAAATGGCAGAGACAGTTGCAAAATGCGAAAAGTACAATGAGGAGCAACAGAAAGAGATTGACTTAAAGGTTATGCAATTGAAGAACAAGTCATATGAGAAAATGGATGGCACGGTGAAAGCCATAGTAGAGTATTTATTTTAGGATTACAGAGCAGGTCACAATCCGTGTAATCCTAAGGTAGAGGGGAACATTTAAATTATTTTAAGGCATAACCCGTCATTTAAATGACAGAATGGAGAATTTATGGCAGTTTTGAAAATGTGCAAAATAAATATATGCGCAATGAAGAAAGACCGAAAAAAGATTTTGGAACTTTTGCAATTAAAGGGCTGTCTGGAAGTTCATGAGGAAGTGAAAGAGGATAAGGTGTTTGAAAAAGTGAACACGGCAACCCAGATTTCACTTTACGAGAGACAGGCGGCGTTAACGGACAATGCATTAGAAATTCTTGAAGCTTATATTCCTGAAGAAAAGTCCATGCTTTCAAGCCTTGAAGGAAAGAAAGTTATTAGCTCGGACGATTATTACGAAATAGTAAATAAGCGAAATGAAATTAACGGGCTTGTTAATGACATAATCGAGCAGAAGAAAAGTATGGATGAAAAAGAGTCAGGAAAGCAGAAATGCTTAGACGAAATACAGGCATTGCAACCGTGGCTTGAACTTGATGTCCCAATGAATTTTCAGGGAACCAAAAACACCGGATTTATGGTGGGCGTTATTTCAGGTTCATATACGGAACAGGATTTGATAAGAAAAATAGAAAGCTTAAAAGAATTTCCAAAATCACTGTATATGCAGATAGTTTCGGCAGACAAATATCAGACTTATGTAACCGTATCTTATATGAAACATGATTTGGAGCAGGTTGAAAAAGCCTTAAGGCAACTGGATTTTAGCAAACCGCCTATTATGGTTCATCACATACCAACAGCTTCGGTTACAAAACGAGAGGATAGAATTAAAGAATATAATCTGGACATTGAAAATATAAAAGCTCAAATGGAAAGAGAAGCAGATTACAGATTTGAGTTTAAGAAAATAAGAGATTATTACAAAACCAGAGCGGACAAGTACAAGGTGGTAGGAAAGCTTTTACAGTCCAAACATACTTTTTTTGTTACAGGTTATATGCCTGAGAAACAGGTTGAGGCATTAAAAGAAGAACTGGAAATCAAGTTTAATGTGGCAATTGACGTGGAACAGCCAACGGAAAAAGAGGACGTTCCGGTGCTGTTAACTAACGGAAAAGTTCAGGGAGCAGTTGAAGGTGTTGTAACATCATTTGGTTTTCCTAACAAAATGGAAATTGATCCAACGGCAATAACAGCATTCTTCTATTATTTCTTATTTGGAATAATGCTGTCAGACGCAGCTTACGGATTTTTAATGTTTATTGGATGTTTTATAGTTTTAAAAAAATTCCCGAACATGGAAGAAACAATGGCGAAAACACTTAGAATGTTTATGTACTGTGGAATTTCAACATTAATATGGGGAATACTTTTCGGAGGATATTTCGGAGATGCAATAACAGTTATAGGAAAAACATTCTTTGGAGTAAACATAGGAATACCGGCGTTGTGGTTTGAACCTATTAAACAGCCAATGAAAATGCTTATATATTGCTTATGTTTCGGTATTGTTCATTTGTTTACCGGACTTGGAATTAAGGGATATATGATGTTAAAGCAAAAAGATGTAATGTCATTTGTATGCGATGTTGTTCTTTGGTATGTATTTTTGATTGGATTAATATTAATGCTTATTCCAACAAGTATATTTGCCTCATTGGCAGGAAGCACAATAGTCTTCCCGGCGTGGCTTAGTATGCTATCAAAGATAATGACAATAGGTGGCATGGTTGGAATACTTCTTATGGCAGGGAGAAGAGCAAAAAATCCTGTGAAGCGATTATTGCTTGGAGCCTACAGCCTGTATGACACAACAAGCTGGCTAAGTGATTTGCTATCATATTCAAGATTACTTGCCCTTGGACTTGCAACAGGAGTAATAGCCCAGGTAATTAACACAATGGCAGCAATGATGGGAAAATCAATAGTGGGAGTAATTTTCTTTATAGTGGTTTTCCTAATCGGACACACATTCAATATGGCAATAAACCTTTTGGGAGCCTACGTTCATACCAACAGACTACAGTTTGTTGAATTCTTTGGAAAATTTTATGAAGGTGGCGGAAGAGAGTTTAAACCATTTAAGGCGGATACAAAATATGTAAAAGTAAAGGAGAATTAATTATGACTTTAGGAACATTTTTCGATAATTTAGGTTTATTTTATGCATTGCTTGGAGCAGCACTTGCAGTACTTATGGCAGGCGCAGGTTCAGCAATAGGTGTAGGTATTGCAGGACAGGCTGCATCAGGAGTAATGACGGAAGATCCATCAAAATTTGCAAAAGTACTTATTATGCAGTTACTTCCGGGCACACAGGGCTTATATGGACTTCTTATTGGATTCATTACATTATCAAAAATCGGAATCATTGGCAGTGGAGCAGTTGCAGTAACATCATCACAGGGATTACAGATATTGGCGGCATGCCTTCCAATGGCAATAGTTGGTTTAATCTCAGGTAAGTATCAGGGAAAAACATCAGCAGCCAGTATTGGAATCGTAGCAAAAAGACCGGAACAATTCGCAAAAGCAATGTTGTTCCCAGCAATGGTAGAAACATATGCAATTTTAGCTCTTTTGATATCATTCTTATCAGTAAACGGTATTGCACTATAATTTTCTTTCACATCCCTGTGGTAGGATGAAATCTTTATCGAAGGCACGCTCCCGCTACCTTCAGCTCGTAGCGGTACTAAGAAGCCGTGACAGCTTTCGCTGCCTCACCTTCTAAGGACCGACGGCTTCAGAGTACCTTCTTCTAAAGTTTTCATCCCCCACAGGGGCGAAAGTAATTAGAGTGAATAATACTGAAAGAAAAAATAGGTAATGGAAATTACACGTTTTCAACCATTGCAGTGAGAAAAGATTATGTGAGAATTGTTGTTGTGGTTAATGACGTGCAAAAGAAAGGAGGGGCTGCATGAGTGGTTTGGATAACATTGTAGAGGAGATTAGAAATCAGTCTAAGCAGGAAGCAGATGAAATTCTGAAAGAAGCAGATGTTTTTTGCAAGGACTATATGAATAAAATTAAAAAAGACGTAGAAGTAGAAGTTGTTTCGATTGAGAAGAAGGCTTTGGCTGACCGCAAGCTTTATGAGGAGAAGACGGTTTCAGGTATGGAGTTTTTGGAACGTAATTCTATTCTTAGGGCTAAGCAGCAGGTTATTGAACAGGCTATTGATAAGGCTAGGGAGAGTATAGCAGGTCTTAATGATGAAGAATATTTTAACGTTTTGGAGAAGCTTTTAAGGAAGAATGTTCAGCAGGGCAAGGGAAAGATTTGTTTTTCTAAGAAGGATTTGGATAGGATTCCTAATGGTTTTGAAGATAGAGTAAAAGAGATTGTGGCAGAGAATCAGGGAGAGCTTGTAATTGATAAGGAGCCGGCTAATATTAAGGATGGTTTTGTATTAGTTTATGGAGAGATTGAAGAGAATTGTACTTTGAAGGCCTTGTTTGATTCTAATATTGACAGAATAAAAGATATTGCCAATAAGCAGTTGTTTGGATAGGGGGTAATGCCATGGAGCAGGAATATATTTATGGTGTTGCCAGAATCAGAGCACTTGAAGGTAGTTTGTTTACAGATGAAACCATTAATCAGTTGGTGCAGTGCAAGGATTATGACGAGGCTATGGATTTCTTAAGAACCAAGGGCTGGGGGAACGGAAACCCGGACCAGAGTTTGGAGGAAATGCTTGAACAGGAGCGAAGGAGAACGTGGAAGGTTCTGGATGAATTAATTGAAGACAAGGAACAATGTGAGATTCTCACCATTGCCAACGAGTACCATAATCTTAAGGCGGCAATTAAGCAGGTTTGTACTGAACTTGAAACTGAAAATGTGTTTTATGAAGATACAAAAACAGACACGGAATTCTTGAAAAATTGTATAAGGCAGGGCAATTACAATCTGCTTCCTAAAGGCATGGAGCAGGCGGCAAAGGATGCAACAACAGTTCTTATGCAGACTGGCGATGGACAGTTGTGCGATGTGATTATTGACAGGGCAACACTGGAGGCAATTAAGCAGGCAGGTCAGGAAGCAACTAATGAAATGATTAAAAAATACGCAGATGACCTGGTTACCATATCAGACATTAAAATAGCAGTAAGATGTGCAGCTACAAATAAGGACGCATCTTTTGTTTCAAAAGCACTTGTAAGTTGTGACGGAGTAAGCGTTACGGAATTGATTATAGCTTGCAAGGACGGCTTAGATGGAGTTTGTTCTTATCTTGAAAAGATAGGCTATAGTCAGGCAGTTAGTGCTTTAAAAATATCAAAATCAGTTTTTGAATGCTGGTGTGACAATAAGATTGTGGAAGATATAAAGTCACAGAAATATGACTCTTTTTCAATAGGACCGATTATTGCTTATGTTATTGCAAGAGAGAATGAAATTAAAACAGTAAAAATTATTCTTTCAGGCAAAATTAATGGTTTTGACAATGAGTTTATAAAAGAAAGGGTAAGGGTAATGTATGCATAAAGTAGCAGTTATAGGTGATTATGACAGTATATATGGCTTTAGCGCACTGGGACTTGATACATTTCCGGTTACCGACGTAACAGAGGCAGCACATTTGCTAAGAAAAATAGCTGCAGGTGAATATGCCATTATATACATTACAGAAATGTTAGCAAAACAGCTTTCAGCAGAGATAGAAAAATACAGAGAGCAGATGGTTCCTGCAATTATTCTTATTCCGGGTGTAAAAGGAAACACGGGAGACGGAGTAAAAGGCGTTAAGGATTGTGTAGAGCAGGCTATTGGTTCGGATATTGTATTTGGGAAGGAATAAGACATGGAGTATAGCAAGGGTGTAATTAAGAAAGTAGCAGGACCTCTTGTAATAGCAGAGGGAATGCGTGATGCCAATATGTTTGACGTGGTTAGGGTTAGCGACAAGCATCTTATTGGTGAAATTATAGAAATGCATGAAGATAGAGCATCAATTCAGGTTTATGAGGAGACAGCCGGACTTGGGCCGGGAGAGCCTGTTGTATCAACGGGAGCGCCTATGTCAGTAGAACTTGGACCGGGTCTTATCGGTAGTATTTATGACGGAATTCAAAGACCACTTGATGATATTATGAAGGTATCGGGCAATCTTCTAAAGAGAGGTGTTTCCGTACCTTCTTTGAAAAGAGAGTTAAAATGGGAGTTTGTTCCAACAGCTTCAGTTGGGGACATTGTTGAACCGGGAGATGTTATTGGAATAGTAAAAGAGACAGCGGCAGTTACTCAGAAAATAATGGTTCCATATGGAATTAAAGGCGAAATTACAAGCATTAAAGGCGGAACATATGACGTTACTGAAACTGTTGCCACAGTTAAGACAGAAGATGGTGAAAAGGAATTAACTTTAATGCAGAAATGGCCTGTTAGAAAAGGCAGACCTTATAAAGAGAAAAAAGCTCCTTATAAGCCTTTGGTTACAGGACAAAGAGTTATCGATACTTTGTTTCCAATTGCCAGAGGTGGCGTTGCAGCAGTTCCGGGACCTTTCGGAAGTGGAAAAACAGTTATTCAGCATCAGCTTGCAAAATGGGCTGAGGCAGATATTGTAGTATACATTGGTTGTGGTGAGCGTGGAAATGAAATGACAGACGTTCTTAATGAGTTCCCAGAATTAAAGGATCCAAAAACAGGACAGTCATTAATGGAAAGAACAGTTCTTATAGCCAACACATCTGACATGCCTGTTGCAGCAAGAGAAGCTTCAATTTATACAGGAATTACAATAGCAGAATATTTTAGAGACATGGGCTATTCAGTAGCTTTAATGGCAGACTCAACATCACGTTGGGCAGAGGCTTTAAGAGAGATGTCAGGACGTTTGGAAGAGATGCCCGGTGAAGAAGGTTATCCGGCATACCTTGGAAGCCGTCTTGCACAGTTTTATGAACGTGCCGGGGATGTTGTTACCCTTGGAAAAGAAGGCAGGGAAGGAGCTTTGTCAGTTATCGGTGCTGTATCTCCTCCAGGTGGTGATATTTCAGAACCTGTATCTCAGGCAACACTTCGTATTGTAAAAGTATTCTGGGGACTTGATTCAAACCTTGCATACAAGAGACATTTTCCGGCAATTAACTGGCTTACAAGTTATTCACTTTATGTAGACAGAATTGGTGGATGGTTTGAAGAAAATGTTAATAAAGATTGGTTAAAGCTTCGACAGGAGTTAATGAAATTATTGCAGGAAGAAGCAGAGCTTGATGAAATCGTAAAAATGGTAGGCATGGATGCTTTGTCTGCACCTGACAGATTAAAGATGGAAGCAAGCCGTTCAATAAGAGAAGATTATTTGCATCAGAACTCTTTCCATGAAGTTGATACCTATACATCACTTAGAAAGCAGTATATGATGATGGAATTGGTACTTGGTTTCTATAATAAGTCAATGGAAGCTCTTAAACAGGGAGCAAGCGTTGATAAGCTTATTAAGATGCCTGTACGTGAAGCAATCGGACGTTTTAAATATACACACGAAGACCGGCTTGATGAAGCGTTCAATGAAATAATGGACAAGCTTGCCGAAGAGGTGGCAAATACACTGGAAAAGGAGGACTTCTAATATGCCAAAGGAATATAGAACAATTCAGGAAGTAGCAGGACCACTTATGATGGTTAGAAATGTGGAAAATGTTACTTACGATGAATTAGGTGAAATAGAACTTGCAAACGGTGAAGTAAGAAGATGTAAAGTTCTTGAGGTTAATGGAAATAATGCTCTGGTTCAGCTATTTGAAGACTCTACAGGTATTAATTTGTCTAATAGCAAAGTACGTTTTCTTGGAAGAAGCATGGAACTTGGAGTTTCGCCGGATATGCTTGGAAGAGTTTTTGACGGCTTGGGAAATCCAATAGATGGAGGTCCTGACATTCTTCCGGAGGAAAGACGAGATATTAACGGTGTGGCGATGAATCCGGCAGCGAGAAATTATCCTTCTGAATTTATCCAGACAGGAATTTCAGCAATTGACGGACTTAACACTCTTGTAAGAGGACAAAAACTTCCAATCTTTTCAGCTTCAGGTTTGCCACATGCCAACCTTGCAGCCCAGATTGCAAAACAGGCAAAGGTTATTGGAACTGACGAACCTTTTGCAGTTGTTTTTGCGGCAGTTGGTATTACTTTTGAAGAATCAAACTTTTTTATAAATAGTTTTAAGGAAACAGGGGCAATTGACAGAACGGTATTGTTTATCAATCTTGCCAATGATCCGGCGGTAGAACGTATTGCAACGCCTAGAATGGCACTTACTGCAGCAGAATATCTTGCCTTCGAAAAAGGAATGCACGTACTTGTAATTATAACTGATATTACAAACTACGCAGACGCATTAAGAGAAGTTTCTGCAGCAAGAAAGGAAGTTCCGGGCAGACGTGGTTATCCGGGATATATGTATACTGACCTTGCAACAATGTATGAGCGTGCAGGTCGTCAGCGTGGCAAAGACGGTAGTATTACAATGATTCCGATTCTTACAATGCCTGAAGATGACAAGACGCATCCTATCCCTGACCTTACAGGTTATATTACAGAGGGACAGATTATCTTAAGCCGTGACCTTTACAGAAAAGGAATTACACCACCAATAGATGTACTTCCATCTCTTTCAAGACTTAAGGACAAAGGTATTGGCGAAGGAAAAACAAGAGCTGACCACAGTAACGTAATGAATCAGCTTTTCTCAGCCTACGCAAGAGGCAAGGAAGCCAAAGAACTTATGACAATTCTTGGTGAGGCTGCACTGTCAGACATTGATCTTATTTATGCTAAGTTTGCAGACGAGTTTGAGAAGGAATATGTTTCACAGGGCTATGACGCAAACCGTTCCATTGAGGAAACGATGGATATTGGCTGGAAACTTTTGTCAATGCTTCCTAAGTCGGAGTTAAAGAGAATTGATGATAAGTTCCTTGAAAAATATTATAAGCAGCAGGATTAGAATTAATATTGGTTGTATTGATTTTTTAGATAGTTTTTAGAAATGAGGGAAAATTATGGCAGGAACAAGAGTAAATCCAACCCGAATGGAATTAACGAAACAGAAGAAAAAGTTGCTTTCTGCTACTAGAGGTCACAAGCTTTTAAAGGATAAAAGAGATGAGCTGGTAAGACAGTTTATGGATCTTATAAAAGAAAATATGGAATTAAGACTTAAAGTTGAAAAAGGCATAAAAAATGCCAACATGGAGTTTGCCATTGCAAGGGCAGGAATGAGCGAACAGGTTTTGAACACTGCACTTATGGCATCAAAGAAAAGCCTGAATATTAATCAAGGTGTTAAGAATGTAATGAGCGTTGACATACCTACTTTTTCAACTAATGACGAAATAAGTGGAAATGACATATACTCTTATGGCTATGCTTTTACAGCAGGAGATTTGGATGACGCAGTATACTCCTTAAGTACTGTTTTTGAAGATATGCTTAAACTGGCAGAGGTAGAAAAATCCTGTCAGCTTATGGCAACTGAAATTGAAAAAACAAGAAGAAGAGTAAATGCCTTAGAACATGTAATAATTCCTGAAGCAATGGAAAACATAAAGTATATAACAATGAAGTTGGATGAAAATGAGCGTAGCACACAGATTCGTCTAATGAAGGTTAAAGATATGATGGTTCAGCAGGCAGTGGAAGAGAGACGAGTGCAGGATGGATTATAATAAATTGACTGAAAACAAAAATTGACATATTACGATTAAAACTTTATAACTAAGTTAATCCATATGGAAATTTAAATGTTAGGAAGGTGTAGGTATGAAAATTTTATTTTATGATACAAAGAAATATGACAAGGAATCTTTTGATAAGGTTTTGCCAAAGTATGAGGACATTGAAATCGAATACGTTGATAGTGATATTTCCGTAAGAAACGCAGTGTATGCCAAAGGCTTTGAGGCTGTATGTGGTTTTGTAAGTTCAGATTTCAGTGCTAAGGTTATAGATGTTTTGGCAGACAATGGTGTAAAGATTATTCTTTTAAGATGTGCCGGTTTTAATAATGTTGACATTAAAAGAGCTAAGGAAAGAGGAGTTTTAGTTCTGAGAGTTCCGGGATACTCACCGGAGGCAGTGGCAGAACACGCTATGGCACTTGCCCTTGCAAGTAACAGACACATTCATAAGGGATACATCAAGGTTAGAGAAAACAACTTTAGCCTTGTGGGTCTTACAGGACTTAATTTCTTTAAGAAAACAGCAGGAATAATCGGCACCGGAAAAATCGGTGCAGCAATGTGTAGAATTTGTAAAGGTTTTGGAATGAGAGTTATTGCATATGACATATATCAGAATCCTGACTTGGATTTCGTAGAATATGTCGACCTTGATACATTGTTAGCAGAAAGTGATTTAATTTCACTTCATTGTCCGCTAACAGATGATTCTTATCATATGATAAATTCAGAAACAATAAACAAGATGAAAGACAATGTAGTTCTTGTAAACACATCAAGAGGTGCATTAATTGATACAGAAGACTTGATTAAGGGAATACGTCAGCACAAATTCCACAGCGTAGGTCTTGATGTTTACGAGGAAGAAACAGCTAACGTATTCGAAAACCGTGAAGACGATATAATGGAAACATCCATTACATCAAGACTTCTATCATTCCCAAATGTAATCGTAACATCCCATCAGGCATTCTTAACAGAAGAAGCCTTGGAGGCAATCAGCTATACAACACTTGAAAATGCCCAAAGCTATATTGAAGGACATGTAATCAGGCAGAATTTAGTATTGCCACAGAAATAGGGGAAAAGACTGAAGAAAAAAAGGACACTTTAAAAATCAAGTGCCCTAGTGTATAAACCAGTTAGAAAGTGAATCGGATGCAACTCCGATTTGCCCTCAGTGAATTAAAAACAAATAAAAATACCATAAAAACTATACAATTTGTTTATAAATCCTTGAAAATCCACCACTTTATTGTATAATAATGTCAATAGCAGAAAATAAAAACGTTTTCGGATGATTCAATAAGAATATTGAATTATTGACAATAACACATTTAAATCAGGAAAACATGAATTGAAAAGGAGATTTTGTATGAGAAAGGTATTAGCTTTTGCAGTGGTAGCTACAGCTACATTAGGTATTGGTTTTGCAGGAACTACAGTTAAAGCAGCAGAACCAGCACAGAATATTGATATTTCAAAGATGAAAGTTAACTGGAGTGATGAATTTAATGGAACAGAACTTAACAGTGACCATTGGACTCCGGAGATTGGAAATGGAAACTGGGGCTGGGGAAACAATGAGAAAGAATACTATAAAGCAAACAACATATCTGTATCAGATGGAACAATGAAGATTAAAGCCCAGACAGAAAAAGTTGGTAGTTACAATTGGACATCTGGAAGAATCAAAAGTGCAGGAAAGGTTAACATTGGATATGGATATGTTGAAGCAAGAATAAAGATTCCTTCATCACAGGGAATTTGGCCGGCATTTTGGATGCTTGGAACTAACGGAAAGACTTGGCCTGCATGTGGTGAGATTGATATTATGGAAGCTTTCAACACAAGATCAGATATCCAGAGCACAATCCATTATCCAAAATGGAATGGAGCAGATCAGTATGTTTACACTAACCGTAATATAAGTAATAAGACAGAATGGCATACATATGGATGTTACAGAGATGGAAGCATATGTGCATTCTACATAGATGGTAAGCTTTTAAAAAAATACGGAACATGGACAAATAAGTTTGTAAGCATAACTGATTTCGCAGAAACATATTCAACAGCAGATTTAACAACAGGAAACTATGCAGGACAGCGTAGCGTATTAAATGATGATTACTATCTTTTGTTTAATGTGGCATGTGGCGGAAACTTAGCACAGGGCAACCCTCCAACAAACAGTGATTGGAGTGCTACAATGGAAGTTGACTATGTAAGATACTACGTACCAAAAACAGCAGAAGAACTCGAACAGGACAAAAAAAATGAAGTTAACAAAAAAGACGACGCCAAGAACACAACAATTGTCACAGCACCTGCAAGAGCAAAAATCAAAACTCTTAAAAATGTAAAGAAGAGAAAAATGCAGATTAAACTTGCTAAAGTAAGTGGTGCAAAAGGCTACCAGATTCGTTACTGCGATAACAAGAAATTCCAGGGCTACAGTGTTAAGAACATTAAGAAGACAACAGTTACAATTAAGAAGCTTGACAAAAAAGAAACCTATTGGGTTAAGGCAAGAGCTTACAAAGTAGTAAACGGTTCAAAGAAATACGGCGCATGGTCAAAAGTTAAAAAAGTAAAAATCAAAAAATAAAAAATAGCAATAACAAAAATAATTGAACAAATAGTGGAATGAGAGATGTTTCTGGTTAGTGAAACACTATCGGAAACGAAAGAGAATCTAAAAAAGCATACTTTGGGGTAAAATACCTCCGAAGTATGCTTTTGTGCGTTGTGGTGATTCACTAAAGAGAAACTCAGTTTACAGGAAATTCACAGAATATCCTTTTTTATCCATTTATTAATGGGTGTTCTTTTTTCTAAAAATATGTTAAAATGGAATTTGTGAAATTGTATATCAAAACGAAATGAAAAATATAATTTGGGAGATAACAATGGAAGAAAAAAACAACAAAGAAAAAATCGCTGAAGAAAGCGTACAGAGTAATGAAAATACTGTAGCAGAAGAAGCAAATAACAAAGAATTAGAAATAAATAAAGAAGAAACTACAGTAGAGCAGGAAAGTGCAGAAGCAGAAAAAATTGTAGAAACTGCCGAACAGAAAGAAGCAGCAGAGTCAACAGAAGAGGTTGCAGCACAGGAAGATTCAGAGCAGAAGCAAACTGCAAAAAAGAAAGATTCAAAGAGTGAAGAATCTGAACCGGAAGAAAAAGAAAATGGCAGATACAAGGTTATTGCCAAGTTAGAGCCAAATCTTTGGACATACGGAAGCCCTGTTTTGTTTGAAAAGGGAACTCTTGAGAGAGACCAGGTAAGTAACATTAACAGACTTTCACTTATATTTACAAATATCTATGAAGAGAAGGAGATAAGAGATCTCTACATTACAATCTATGCAGATGACGGTGAAGGCAATGTTGAACAGATTAACCACAGCTATCTTGCAATGGGACAGGAATACCTTGCATCAAAAGGCAAGGCTGCAAAGATTACAATAAAGAATGAGAATGCAGTTAAGTTTATCATAAAGATAGACAGGGTAGTTTTTGTAGACGGTTCAGTTTGGACTAAGAAAGACGCTGTACTTGAAAGCGCAGGAGAGATGGAAGACGTAGAAGTTTTTGCACAGGCAAAGACTAAAGACTACGAAGACAACTACGTTTCAGGAATGGAAGAAGTACAGAAAGACGATTCTGCAAGCATTGGAAATGGAATTGAAATTCTTAAACGAATTGCGTGGTACAAGAATAGCAAGGAATTAATAAAGACAGCACATAAGAAATACGATATTGCCGTAAAGAATGAAGAAAGAAAACAGGCAAGCGAAAACAGACGTGCTAACAGACAGAAAGATGTAAAGAAGAAATATATGACAGCTTTGGTAGCAGTTGGTGTAATTATTGCAATTGTAGCCATAGTCACAGTAGCGTTCTTTATTCCAAACAAGAAATATAAGAATGCAGAAAAATTGCTTAAGAACCAGAAGTACACACAGGCAGTAACAGAGTTTAAGGACCTTGGAGGATTTAGAAAGAGCAAGGGGTTCTTGGCAGAAGCATATTACAACATTGGTTTACAGGCACTTAATGAAAACGATGAAGACAAGGCTTCAGACTATTTTAAGAAGAGTAATGATGCTGACAAGAGCTCAGAATATGGCAAGCAGGCAGGTGCTTTCCTTGATTATTACGCAGCAACAGATGCATTAGACAAGAAAGATTACGACAAGGCACAGCAGTTATTTACATCAAGTGCCCAGGCAGCATCTGATTTTAATTTAATTAATAAGGCAAGTGCAGGAATGGCCCAGGTTTCATATATTAAGGCAGATTACAGCACAGCATGGCAGACAATCAAGAACGTATATGCAAAGGACAACAAGACTTTCCAGGCACAGTATGCGGAATATGGTTATGCCTACGCAAAACAGTTAATTGACAAAGGCTCAATTAAAGAGGGAATGGAAGTTTACTCAAAAGTAGAAAAACTTTCAAAGTCAGCAAACTTAAGCGAAAGTGTTTATAATCAGGCAGTTAAACTTGGCGAGGCAGGAAAGATTCAGGAAAGCTTGAATCTTTTGAATCAGATTAAAGGCAACTACGCAAAAGCAAAAACACTTTACGATTCAATGAACTCATTCCATAAGAAAGTGTCATTATGGTTAGGAACTTGGAAGCATAGAGGGACTGTAAATGGTGAGAAAACAACTTACTACATCACTTTCTCAGAAGTGTTGTATAAGGGCGAACCATGCATCAAAATTAAGGACATGAACAACAAGTCATTAGGTTATAATGTGGAAATCAGTAGCAAGAACCATATAACACAGATTGAAGTTGGAAAATATATGATTCACTTCAAGCTTAAGAATAATCACAATCAGAAATTAACATACACACTTCTTGAAGGAAAGAAGATGTTAAGAGAGCTTAAGTACGAAGGTGTAACATACAAGACAAAATACAAAAAGAAATAATAACAAATTGGCAGAATTAAAAAGTACAACAGTACATTAATTCTGCCTTTGAACTATATGTAGTCCCTAAACGTTTTTATCGGAAAGATTTAAGAGGTTATATATGAAAAAAATAATATCAATAATTATGGCATTGGCAATGCTGGTGACTCCCGTAAATATAACTAGTGTAAAAGCTGACCAAATTTATAATATAGAAAAAAGTAGTCAAAGTCAGATTACAGAAAATAAAATAGAAAAGCTTATAAGCAGTCAAAAAGCTGATATAAGAACCGGAACGGTAAAAATCGAGAACAAAAAACTTGAATCGATAAGTCTTCCGAGAGCCAATTATGGAACAATAAATCAGGCAGCAACCACATTGAAAAAGGCTATGCTGGCGCACCAAAGCACGCTTTATGTTTTGGTAAAGTCAAAGAGTTCTGCAGCAGACCAAATTTACTACGATATAGAAGATAAGGCAGCAAGTGTAACAGACAACCCTATTGAGGGAGACTATATGTTTTGGGATATTAGTAGCAGAGATGTTTCTTATAGGGCTCAGAAGAGCAACGGATACTATTTGTATCAGTTTCTTATAAAGATAAAATATTTTACAACATTGGAACAGAGAAGCCTGGTAGATGATAAAGTGAATCAAATCATAGAAGAGCTAGGCTTTACATCAGAAACGACAGATTATGAAAAAGTTAAGGCAGTTTACGATTATGTGTGTAAACATGTTACATATGCACAAAGCCTAGACGATGAAATAGTTTTTACAGCATATTCAGCATTATATAATGGAGAAGCGGTTTGTCAGGGATATGCCCAACTTATCTATAGAATATTGAAACAACTTGGAATATCCGTAAGAGTAATCCCCGGGTATGGAAAAGACAAAACAGTGCGTCACGGTTGGAACATAGTAAAGCTTGGAGATTATTATTATAATCTGGATGCAACATGGGATTCACAGCTTTCACAGGCAGGAATCAGATATAGATACTTCTTAAAGGGCGACAATTTCAAAGATCATACAAGAGATGACCAATACAAAAATTCAGATTTTTATAGAAATTATCCAATGGCGGCATCAGATTACGTATCAGATGTACAAAATGAACAATCTGAGAAAACTAAAAACAGTTTTTTTGAAAATCAAAAAACAAAGATAAAAAACATTTCAAAAAACAAAATAAAGTTAAAAAAGATAGAAAATGCCACAGGATACAAGATACAATACTCAACAAATAAGAAATTTAAGAAGAAAGTAAGAACAATCAAAACAAAGAAAACGACTTACAAAATTAAGAAACTAAAAAAGGGAAAAACCTACTATATACGCTATAAAGCGTACAGAAATAGCTCAGAAGGACAGGTTAGTACAGACTGGTCAAAGACAAAAAAAATAAAATTGAAAAAATAAAAACAATAAAGAGGACTAAGAAATAATAAGGAAGTCCTCTTTTTTTACATAAAAACGAAAATCAATAAAAACATTTCAAATACTTGTGAAAATGCACAAAATAAAAACAATTTCACCCCTTATAATGTTTGAAAATGCACAAAAAAGGTGCTAAACTGTCACTAGTACATTTATTCGGGTTTTCGAAGATAAATCGTAATTATATTCAAAAGGGAAGGGAGATAAGAAGAAATATGAAAAGAATGAAAAAAGTACTATCTATTGTATTATCGCTTGCAATGATTTTGACTTCAATTACAGTATACAATACAAAAACAGCAAAAGCGGATGGCGCAGATGCAAGCAGTATTGAAAATTTTACTTATACTATAAATACTGATTCGACTATTACTGCAAAATGGACACATTGTGATAATACGGTGTACAAAGAATATGTTTATATTTATTCAAAGGATACCGCAGAAGAAATTAATGCCGAAACTACTTTTGGTACACAGAGCGAATTCGATGCTGTAAGTACAGAAGTTGGAGGCTGGTGCTGGAACCGACAGGATAAAGGTGTTGAGAATGAGGCAAACAAAATCTACAAAAACAAAGGCGAAAATGTTAAAACAAAAGATGGTGGAAAATGGGTTATAGTTGTTGTTCGAAAGAACAGAGAATCTGGAAATACAGTTGCTTTCTATAAATCTGAAGCTATAGAAACAGCAAAATATGTAAATACAGACTTAAACTTAAAAGTTGAGCGCTATGAAAAAAATGTTGCATACTTAAAATGGTCTCCTATTGATGAAGCTGCAAAATATGAAGTGTACAATGCAGATACAAACGAATTATTAGCAACTAAGAAAGCCACAGACGATTGGGTAGACATTAAAATTGAATATGGTACTAAATACAATTTCTTAGTAAAAGCTTTTGATGCCAATGGTGATAAAATTGAGATTACAAACAACGAAACAACAGCATATCAGGCAAACACAAATATGAGTTTGGCAGTTTCACACAATGGTAATGTTGCAAAACTTACATGGACAGAAATCACAAACGTTTCTAAATATAAAGTTTATGATGGCGATGATGAAATCGCTGAATTAGATGCAAATGTAAAAGAATATGTTATGAGTGATCTTGTTGAAAATGTTGAACATAACATTACTATAAAAGCATTTGATGAAGCTGGAAATGAAATTACAATTACTAACAATACAAAAACAGTTGTATATTCTACAACATCAAAAGCTCCTACAGAACATACAAAAGCAGATTTTAGCAATTCTTTATGGACAACACTTTCAACAAAAGCAGGAACTGTTGACAATACATACTCAATCAATTCAGATAATACATTAAGCACAGGAGTATGGTATGGTATTTATGCACCACATAGTAAGGCAGCTTACCATGTAGAACGTACAGCTTGTATTCTTTCAGATGATGCAGCTTCATTTACATTCCAGCAGAGAAATGTAACAAGTGCATGGATTAATGGAAATGAATATGCAAATCCATCAAATGCACTTAACTGTCAGGGTGACTGTACTGAAATTTCAACAGAATATTTAAATGCAGGAATAAATGTTATTACTCTTGTTTTAAGCGATGGAACGTATATTACTTTTGGTATTAAAGTTGCTGAACCTTTAGGTGTAGATGCAACTGCTGAAGCAACACAGGATACAATCGATCCTTCAACAGTTACAGAATGGAAAAAGATGAATGGAACAACAGCAAATGGTTCTAAAGTATATAAAGATTCATCAGTAACAACATCTACAAATGGTGGTTTGGATGGATGCTATGAAGCTGGAAAGATGCCTAACTGGAATCTTACAGAAATTATAAAAGCAAAAGATGTATTTGGTGTAGTTCGCGGAGGCACAGATACCGTTATAATTGATGGTGTTGAATACATTAATGCAAAGGATGTTAGAAGTACAAAAGTATATATTGGAAACGACTGTATTTATTTAGATTCAACATTATTGGATGCACCGGCAGGTGAAACGCAGTACCATATGATTACACTTACAGGTGGTACAGCACTTACATTTATATTAAAAGTTGTTGGACCTGAAAAGAAAAATGAATATACAGTAACAGTTGATAATGAAGCAACAACAGTTGAGGAAGGTGAAAATAATTATACATTCGGTTCTGCTGAATATGGTTATTTTGACGTAAATAATAAAGTTATCTATAAATCTGGAACAACTATAACAGTTACAAAAAATATGGAATTTACATCAATTAACACATTGTCAATCGAAGCTACAAAAGGTGTTGGTATTAGATTTGCAGATCCTAGTGGTTTAAGATTTAAAGCAACAATAACTACCGATAATAAAACTGCTCTTAATTCTGATGCTATCACAGAAGGATTCTTAATTACTACAAATGATATTTACACTGAAAATGGATTCAATGGCAAAGTTTTAACAGTAGAGAATAAACCTGAAGATGGTAAAAAATGGTTTAAAGATGAAGAAGGAACATATTGCGGTTCTGTTGTAAACATCGTTGATTATACAAGAAAATTCGTTGCTAAAGCTTATGTTACTATTAACTATGTAAATGCTGATGCTGTAACATTAGAATCTGATGTAGTTGGATACAAGTCAATATCAGGTGTAGCTAACTATATTATAGATAATGGTTTTATTGATAAATATGATGAAAAGGCTCAGGCACTTATTAATAAGTTTGCAGGTAAATAAGGAGATAGATATGAAAAAGAATTATTTAAGTCCAGTAATAGACATAGTTGAAATTAACGCTGTTGATATAATAACAGCAAGTGGTACAGGTTTATCAGATAATAGTTTAGATCCTTCAGTATGGTCAGATTTTTATGATTTTGATGAACAATAATATTGTAAATACAAAAATCCCAGGCGATTTTCGTCTGGGATTTTTTATATAAATTTTAATTGTTGCTGATTTAATCCATCTAACATAATATCTTCTGACCAACCGTCATCGCCGAACACTGTCTGACCTGTGTTTGTTGTTATTATGTTATTAAAATTCCTTCCTTTATTGCGTTAGAATTAATAGCTTCATTGTTATCAGATACAATAGTAGCTTTATATCTTAAACCTGTTTCACCAGTTACCAATCTAATAGATACGTCGTTTGTTATTTCTAAATCAAGTCTATTTACAGATGTAAATGCCATATTTCCTTCAAGTTTAACGGATGCTCCATCTTTATACATTTTTCCTTCACAGTAGTAACCGTATGTTGCATTTTTGGGAATTGGCAATGGTTTAAGTAATCTTAAATTGTGTTTTGTAAAGTGTTCATTTGAATTCTCCTTTTTCTTTAAAATATAGATAAAATTGTAATACAAAGACGAAAAAAGTATTAATTTTGTGTAAAGTCTGATATAATGAAAACACCAAGATTGAGCGGAATTTAAACGGGGATTATGTTGAGGGAACGAGAGAAAATAGATATAAAAGCTTAATAGATTTACAGTTTTTAGAAGTTCATTTTGAGTACGAAACTGAAATGATTATGTAATTAAAACAGTGAAAAGTGTTTGCTATAATGAAAAAAATAGGGAATAGTTCGTTAATGAAAAAAGAAAGTTAAAAAATAAGAGGAAAGGAGAAAATGTAATAGAAGTATTCTTAAAAGTAGTGAAAGCAAATAGAAAAAGTACAAAAGAACATTTATAGTCAATATAAAATTAATATTATTAATATATTGAGTATATTGTAAGAGAAAATTGAAAAAGAAAGATAGTGTGATATTAAAAATCACACTAAAAGAGGTGAAAAAATGAAAAGATTAAAAAGATTACTAGCCGTAATTATGGCGATTATTTGTGCAGGTTCTATTGCTAATTTTGATGTTAAAGCTGAAGGCTTAAAGATTAATGAAAAACATAAAAAAGCAAAGATAATAAGAGAAATTAAAGAATTAAAAACAAAAACATCATCAACATATCAGTTAGATAATGGTGCTAGATTACTAAAAGTAAATCTGGGAAGTGAAGATTCTGAAATGGAAAAAAATGGTGGAAATTTAAAGAAAATAACAAAGGATGGAAGAAAAAAATTAAAAGAATTAGATGTGCGAAATGTAAGCAATTATTTAATGAGCAATTCTTCAGAAACCAAAAAAAATTATTTTCCAAAAGAATTGTCCGAGACTCAAGGTGTGGTTATGGAAAACGAACAAAAAATTATCGAGTTTACACCTACTGATTCAGAAGGCAAAAAAACTAAGGTAGACGAAAATTGTATTACATACAAAATGAAAGATGGTAAAATAGACTACAAATATTTATCTTATGAGAATGGAGTTAAGGAGGAAATAATATTAAATGAAAAAGTAGAAAATAATATTTTTTCATTTAAATTAAAGAAAGAGGACATAAAACTTGAAAAAGATGATGTCAGTAAAGAAATTAAAATTATTGAGAAAGAAAATGGTGAAGCTATAGCGTACATTGCTGCACCTAATATAAAGGACAATGGTGGAATATTAGATTATGATAATGTACATTATGAAATAAAAGAAGAAAAAGAAGAATACATTATAAGTGTAGTAGTTAATCAAGAATATTTAAATGATAAAGAGAGAATGTATCCTATTACTATAGATCCAACAATGGTATGGATGGATAATAGACTTCAAAGTGCATTAGTATCAAGTTTTACAGGGCATAGAAATGTAAATATTATTAATGGAGAGAATATTGAAGTTCAGAATTGCGGGAGAAATTTTGCACCGTATACTAATACTGAATACATGTGTTTTATATCAACTGAAGGATTGCCATATACAGGAAATATGGATGAGTTTTATGGAGCAAGAATAGAGTCAGCTAATTTGAAAATTGTAGAAAGTGCAGATGTTTCTAATGGCTTAGGAATTATGGAAATTAAGGCTCCAAAAGAAAAATGGAAAATAAGTGAAGTTACATGGAACAATCGTCCAGATACCTATGATGATGTGTGGGCTGAGTTTGCAAGTGCAGGAGTCAAAAATAGAGGACACAATATTGATTTAACAAAATGGGCACAAGCAGTATCGGAAGGAAAAATAGAAAATACAGGTTTAGTACTTAGAGCACGAACTAAAGGGACACGAGCATATTTTTACGGTTCATCTCTAAATAATCAAAATTATATGCAACTAAGTATAGTTTATTGGCCATATGTGATTAATGTGAATAATTATTATGATCAGGCTTTTTCTGTTAGATATTCGTTTGATAAGGGACATAGTGAAAGTATTCAGGAGGCAAATAAGTTAGCAAATGAGATTTTTAAAGAAGTATTAGGAATATATGCAATAAACAATGAACCACAACAAATAGTTTCTTTAGCTGATAAATGTAAAATTGAAAGCGGAAAAGGAATAACAAAATCATCAATAGACGAAATATGTTCAGAACATAATATAAAATGTACTGATCCATATGAAATGTATGATGATTTTATTTCAAAATATCCAGGAAGTTCGAGAAATGGCATTGTTTCAATTTTGTGGACAGGCAACAAATTGTTTGACAGTAATGGAAATGAAGCAAATAGAAGTTTTAGATGGTACAGTAATGGAATTTTTATGCAAAATATTTTTGAATCAAATATATATTTTAAGAGTATGGTTTCTTGTTTAGTTCACGAGATGGCACATATATATGGAGCACCTGACCATTATCATGAATGGATAAATGAAGAAAAGACGATATGTAGAGGAGGAGAAAGGTGTAAAACATGCCATCCTGACACAGGGAGAAATGAAAGCTGTTTGATGAATGTTGGCTGGATTGATAATATAGAGGTCGAAAACAAGAATACACTGTTTTGTGATGAATGTGTTGAAGATATGAAAGAGTATGTAGCAAAGTGTTATAAAAATAAGTAAATTGGAGGAATGAAGATGAAAAAAGCAAAAGTTAAATTTATTATTATGTTAACAATGATGATATTGAGCTTAGGTATAACTTTTAAGGTAATGGCATTGCAATCACCTAATTTAATGTTATCAGGAAGTGAGAATGTTATAACCGATAACAATGCAATTTTGCACGCAACTCTTTATAATGCACAGGCAGAGGGAATAAATGTTAAGGCATTTAAATGGACTATATATAAAGGTAAGATTAGTAACAATGTTGTAGTGAAAAGCATTGAAAAAGTTAATACAGCAGCTGGTAATAAGATTGAGATTGAATGCAATGTCAATAAGGATATGGGAATAAAGCTGGAGCCTAATACTGAATATTGGTACCAGATTGTTACAATAGCGGATAAGGATTTGAATATGCAATTGTTTAGCCAGTCACATTATTTTACAACTTTGGCAGAAGGTCAGGAACCTAAAGAAAGTACTAGCGTTGCAGAAACATCAACTGTTCAGATAACAACTCCTCAGGAAACTAGTACAACAAAAATCAAGGCAAGTAAGATTACTTCAGTTAAGGTTAAGAAAGCTAGGGGAACAAGTAAGAAGTCAGTATTAATTAAGTTTAAAAAAGTTAATGGAGCAAAGAAATACAAACTTCAATATGCTAATAATAAGAAGTTTAAAAAGGCTAAGACTAAGGTTGTTAAGAATAATACATACTTAATTAAAAAGCTTAAGTCAGGCAAGGCATACTATTTGAGAGTACGTGTTAATGGTGCGGATGACAATTGGAGTAAATGGTCTAATGTTAAACGTGTTTTCATAAAGAAGTAGTAAAAACCAAGGCTCACCATATACTATACCAACATATTGTGCAAGCGAGGCGATTTTATGAAGATTAAACAGGCGGCAAGTTATCAGGATCAGGTTAGAATTTTAAAATCTAAAGGGCTTATTATTGAAGATAAGAATGATTGTATGCAGTTTTTGAAGCATACTAATTATTATAGATTTTCTGCTTATTGTGAGTCTTTCAGATATGAGGGCAAGGGCAGGTTCATTGAGGGAACTACTTTTGACCAGATTAGAAATGTGTATATGTTTGACCAGAAGCTTAGAGCGTGGCTTTTTGAGGTGGTTGAGGAGATTGAGTTTGCTTTGCGTACACAGATTTCCTATCACCACGGTACTAAGTATGGTCCGGACGGATATCTTGATCCAAATAATTTCAGCAGGTATCACGATGGCAGGAATTTTCAACACCATCTTAGAACTATTTTGCGTGAGAATAAGGATTCACCTGTTGTAAAACATCATAATGATAAATACGATGGCAAGTATCCTTTGTGGGTTATTATTGAGTTTTTTTCTATGGGTATGCTTTCAAGGTTTTTTAAGGATATGTACAATGAGGATAAGAATATTATTGCTAATCTTTATTCTACTACGGGAGCCTGTCTGGAGAATTGGATTCAGTGTGTGACAACTATTAGAAACAGATGTGCCCATTATTCCAGGTTTTATGATTGGGAGTTTGCGGATTATCCGGTTTTTACCGAGAAGGCTTTGCCAAGGGAGAATACCAAGGTTTGGGGACATTTGCTTGTGCTGAGAAATATGTATCCTAATGAATATGAGTGGAATACTGAATTAGTTCCGCGATTAGAGGATATAATTAATAGATATAAGGACGATATTAAGTTTGAGCACTTAGGATTGCCACAAAATTGGAATGAATGGTTGATAAAATGATGCGACTAATTTGCAGTGGCAGTGTAAATTAGTTGCAAATTAAATAGGTGGTGTTATTTTGGATTTATTCGTGGTATAATCTGAAACGAATAGATATCATAAGGAGGTAGCATTATGGACGATAAGGAAAAGATGATAGATGATATTGTTGCCATGCTTGACAATAGTGTTAAGAAAGGCGACGGACATATTAACGTTGTTATAGATGAAAATCAGAAGGATTCAAAGGAAGTTACAAGAGGTTGTGCAGATTGTTCTGTTAACCCCATGGCCTGTAGTGTTCCAACTATAGAACTTCCGGGCGATGAAGATTTTGAAAGATAGAAGCCGAAAGAGGTTTTGTGATTGATCAGGTATTGATTTTTGCATTACTTGGTTAATTGAATAGTTGAGCACTACAATTAAGGAGCTGTCGCACTATGCTTATAGGGTGGCAGCCCTTGTTTTTCTGTGAAATTATTTTGAACGCAGATAAGCATTCCCCCGCTTCAAGTGTGCGGAGCACTAAGTGGCGGGTGAGGGGGGGATGCTTATGTCAGTGGGAGTTGAAAGCTCCCACTGACAGATCGCGAAGCGACTGCGTTCATGAGCAAGTAGCGAAGCGGATTGCGAATGTCCGCTTTACAAAGATTATTTTTTGAAAATATTGTTTGTAAGTTACAGCTATTGTTACTAGAAAATGAATTTTCATAAAAATAGAAAATTTAGGAACTCTAATAATATGGAATTTTTGATTAGTATTTAGGTTGTTTTTTTACAACATAATTAAAAATATAATGATATTTAACGAAAGTTGAGGGAGATTAAGTGGATAAGAAGAGAACAGTTTTACAGTTTATTTTGCAATACATTGGGATTACCATTGCTTCAATTATGTATGCAATGGCGTTGGCATGGTTCCTTAATCCTAATCAGCTGGCACCGGGAGGCGTGTCAGGTATTGCCATTGTTTTGAAGGAGATTTTTCCATTTTTGCCGGGAATCGGTGCACTTATTTTGATTTTTAATATTCCAATTCTTCTTCTTGGAGTTTGGAAGTTTGGCGTGAAGTTTACTATTTCAACTATTTATACGGTTGTTTTTTCGTCTATTGTCATTGACCTGATTCCAAGTATTACAGGCATTAAGGCCATTACTATGGATCCTATGCTTGCAGCGGTTATCGGTGGTGCTTTGCATGGTATTGCCATTGGTATTTTGTTTAGACTTGAAACTACAACAGGCGGAACTGACGTTATTATTAAAATTATCAGACAGAAGAAACCTCATCTTAAAACAGGTCAGCTTTATATTATTTTGGACCTTGTAATTCTTGCAGCGTCTGCTGTGGCGTTTAGAAATATCGAGGTTGCTCTTTATGCGGGAATTACTATTTATATTACTTCAGCGGTTATGGATAAGGCGTTGTACAACGGCGACCAGCAGACTATGGTTTATATTGTAAGTGCTAAGCGTAAAATTATTGCAGACAGAATGCTTCAGGAACTTGATCTTGGGGTGACTATGCTTCAGGCAGTTGGTGCTTATAAGAATAACGAAACTGAGGTTATTATGTGCGTTATGAGAAAAGCAACTTTGGTTAAGGTTAGAAATCTGTTGAAGGAAGTTGATCCGGATGCATTTATGATTGTTAGCACAGCTAATGAAGTTTTCGGTGAAGGATTTAAGAACCAGTACGAAACTGAGATTTAAGTAAAGAATTTAGAAAAAATTATGAAATTGAAAAAATGGAATTAATATAAATTGAATTTGATTGAAATATAAATCAAGTGTTTTGAACATTTTTATACAAAATTAGCGCTGGTTTAGTTTACAAATGAATATACTTGTTTTAAAATAAAAATGTTTATGACGTAAAGTTATTAAGGTACCTAAATGGATTGAATAAAAGACGGGAGAAATTATGGCAACATTAAAAGACGTAAAGAGAATTGTAATTAAAGTAGGAACATCAACATTGACTCACCATACGGGAAAGAGCAATATCAGACAGATTAAGAAGCTGGTTGCAGTTATTTCAGATATTGTTAATTCAGGTGTTGAAGTGGCACTTGTTACTTCAGGTGCTATTGGAGTTGGTGTTGGTAAGTTGGGACTTCGCGATAGACCGACTAATACGGCAGGCAAGCAGGCAGCGGCAACTATCGGTCAGTGCGAGTTAATGTTTATGTATGACAAGATGTTTGCAGAATTTGGTCACACAGTTGGACAGTTTCTTATAACTAAGAGAGACGTTGATAATGACGAGTGCAGAGAGAATCTTATAAACGCGTTTGAGAAAACTTTTGAATACGGAGCAATTCCGATTATTAATGAAAATGATGCAGTGGCAGTTGAGGAAATTGTTTTTGGTGATAACGACAGTCTTTCAGCCATTGTTGCAAAATTAATTAAGGCTGATGCGTTGTTGATTCTTACAGATATTGACGGACTTTATGATAAGGATCCACATAAGGATGAAGATGCCAGAATTATTCCTGTTGTTGAAGAAATAACAGAGCATTTGTTTGAAATTGCAGGTGGTAAGGGCTCAAAATTCGGAACCGGTGGAATGATTACAAAGCTTCAGGCAGCACAGATTGCTACAGAAGTTGGAATTCCTACAATTGTTATGAATGGTGGAGATTCTGATAATATCTATAGAGTGTTGGAGGGACATCAGGTAGGAACATTTTTTACTGCAAAGTAGATAGAATATAGTAGGTATTCATATAATGAAAAAATATAATAATGCATATATAATTACAAAGGACTGAAAAAGGAGGGCATATGTTAGAAAGATTAGGTATAAATGCCAAAGAAGCTGAAAAAACATTAATGGTTGCTTCAAGTGAAAAGAAGAATCAGGCTTTAAAGAAGATTGCAGAAGGTCTTATTGAAAATACAGATAAGATTATTGAAGCTAACAAGGTTGATTTGGAAAATGGTGAAAAAAACGGAATGGCAAAGTCCATGCTTGACCGTCTTAAATTAGATAAAGAAAGAATCGAAGGAATGGCTAAGGGAGTTCTTGATGTGGCAACTCTTCCTGAACCTGTAGGAAGAATTCTTTCAGCCACAGAAAGACCTAATGGTCTTAGAATAGAAAAAGTGTCTACTCCAATTGGAGTTATTGCAGTTATTTTTGAGGCAAGACCGAATGTTACTTCTGATGCAGCAGCCCTTTGTCTGAAATCAGGAAATACTGTTATTTTGAGAGGTGGCAAGGAAGCAATTAATTCTAACAAAACAATTGCCAAAGTAATGCGCCAGGCTGTGAAAGAAGCAGGAATGCCGGAAGATGTAATACAGTTAGTTGAAGATACATCAAGGGAAAGTGCTAACGAATTAATGAAGATGAATGAGTATGTTGATGTGCTTATTCCACGAGGCGGTGCCGGATTAATTCAGGCAGTTGTAAAGAATGCTACAGTTCCTGTTATTGAAACGGGTGTTGGTAATTGTCATATTTATATTGACAAGAATGCAGACCTTAAAAAAGCAGTTGATATTGTATTTAATGCAAAAACATCAAGACCTTCAGTATGCAATGCGGCTGAAAGTTTGTTAATACATAAAGATATTGCAAAAGAAGCCCTTGTTGCAATAAAAAACAAATTAGACGAAAAAGATGTAACTTTGGTAGGGGACAGTAAAGCAAGAGAGATAATTCCAGATATGGAAAAAGCAACAGACGCAGATTGGGCAACAGAATATCTTGACTATAAGATGTCTGTTAAGATTGTAGATTCAGTAGAAGAAGCAATAGACCATATTTATAAATATAGTACGGGACACAGTGAATGTATTGTTACTGAAAATGCAGGAACTGCAGAAAAGTTTATGAATCAGGTTGATTCAGCAGCGGTTTATTTGAATGCAAGCACAAGATTTACAGATGGTGGAGAGTTTGGTTTCGGTGCAGAAATCGGAATTTCCACACAGAAACTTCATGCAAGAGGACCAATTGGTTTGCCTGAGTTGCAGTCATTTAAGTATAAGATATACGGTGATGGACAGATAAGATAGTAGTTTGGGTAATATAAAAATCGGAGGAGATATGTGGAAAATATAATCCTTCGATTTTTTTATTCTATAGAAAATTTCTCTGAAATTCCTATAGAATAAAATGCTTTGCAGGATTGCAGATTATTGTTAGTTCATAATTTTTTAATTTATAATTAATGGACTAAATGTGAAAAATTTGATATATTAATAGTTAAAATGAAAATAAAAACATTTAGATATGAAATATGAGGAAAAAGGGAAAATAAATACAAAGGAGTATAATAATAGTTATGAAAAAATTATTATTCATTATTAATCCTAAAGCGGGGGTAAAAAAGAACAAACATTTTGTAGATGATGCCCTTGAGATTTTTGAAAGAGCGGGATATAAGGTTGGAGTTAAGTATACAAAGAAGAGAGCAGATGGAACACGCATAGCAAGAGATTATGGCGCTAAGGCAGACTTGATTGTGTGTATGGGTGGAGACGGAACACTCAACGAGGTTATGCAGGGAATGCTGGAAGGTGAAATTTCAACACCTTTAGGATATATTCCGGCAGGCTCAACTAATGATTTCGCTAATAGTTTAGGATTAAGAACCAACCCTAAGGATCAGGCAGAGTTTATTATGGAAACAGAAGCAAAATCACTTGATCTGGGATGGTTTAATGGAAGATATTTCGTTTATACTGCATCTGCAGGTATTTTTACGGAAACATCTTACTCAACACCACAGGAATTAAAAAATAGATTAGGACATTTTGCTTATATACTTCATGGAATTAGAGAAGTGTTCAAAATCAGAAGGTTAAAACTTAGAATTGAGACAGAAGATGAGGTGTATGAGAATAAATATATATTCGTAGCCATAAACAATGCAAAAAAAGTTGGCGGAATAATGAGATTGGACAAGGCTCATGTAGAGTTTAATGATGGCGAGTTTGAACTTATGCTTGTTGAATTTCCAAAGGATTTTATTCAGTTAATGAAGACTGTTGGGAAGATATTTATGCAGGATTTTTCAGGCAATATAACATTTAAACAGATTAAAAGTGCAAAGATTACAAACTGTTCAGATGTTAACTGGTCATTAGACGGTGAAAAAGAGAAAGCCCATGATTTTGTTGAATTTAAAGTTATTCACAATGCCATAAACTTTATATATTAAAAAATCAAATTGCAAAAGATAAATCTAATATACCTCAGTAGTATATTTGACAATAAAAACAAGACTGGATGTAAGAGAGGTTTATATGACTGTAACTAAGGAAAATATTAAGGACTTTACTGAAAAATATGCACAGATTTGTCGTAAAAATGACACAGTTGAGAAAGAACTTTTTACTGAGTATGGAGTAAAAAGAGGACTTAGGGATTTAAACGGAAAAGGTGTACTTACAGGTATAACTAACATTTCAAGAGTTGAATCTTCTAAGATAGTTGATGGAAAGAGTGTGCCTTGCGAAGGACGACTTTATTTCAGAGGTTATAAAATTCAGGATTTAGTTAACGGATTTATGTCCGAGAACAGATTTGGTTTTGAAGAAGTAGCATATTTATTGCTTTTTGGAGAATTACCAAGTGAAGATAATCTGACTGAATTTAAGAAAATGATGGCTGTATCAAGACGATTGCCAACTAACTTTGTGCGTGACGTAATTATGAAAGCACCAAGTGAAGATATTATGAACACATTGTCTAAGTGTGTTTTGACTTTGGCATCATATGACAAGAATATGTCAGATACATCAGTGGAAAATGTTATTAGACAGAGCATTAATTTAATCAGTACATTCCCTATGATTTCTGTATATGGTTACCATGCATATAACCATTATAAGAGAAACAAAAGTTTATATATTCACAGACCTAAGCCGGAGCTTTCAACAAGCGAAAACATTCTTAGAATGTTAAGACCGGATAAGAAATACACAGAATTAGAAGCCAAGGTTTTAGACTTAGCATTGGTTCTTCATATGGAACATGGTGGTGGTAATAACTCTACTTTTACAACAAGAGTTGTAACTTCATCAGGTTCAGATACTTATGCTACAATTTCAGCAGCACTTTCTTCATTGAAAGGACCACGTCATGGTGGTGCGAATATTAAAGTTGTAGAAATGTTTAAGGACATTAAACATAATGTTCATGATATAACGGATAGGGATGAAGTTAAGGAGTATTTAAGAAAGATACTTAATAAAGAAGTTTTTAACAGACAGGGACTTATTTATGGTATGGGTCATGCAGTATATTCAATTTCTGACCCAAGAGCTGAGATTTTCAAAAGCTTCGTAGAGAAGTTAGCTACTGAAAAGGGCAGAACTAAAGATTTTAACTTGTATAGTATGATTGAAACTTTGGCTCCGCAGGTTATTGCAGAGGAAAGACAGATTTACAAGGGTGTTAGTGCCAACGTAGACTTTTACAGTGGTTTGGTTTACAGTATGCTTGATATTCCTGAAGAGCTATTTACACCTATGTTTGCAATAGCACGTATTGTAGGATGGAGTGCTCATCGTATCGAGGAAATCATTACAGCAGATAAGATTATGCGTCCGGCATATGTAAGCAACTGCGACTACTATGATTATACAAACATTGAAGAAAGATAAGAATTTTGGATAATAATCCATAGTAAAAAAATGCAATTTTGCAATATAAAAATGCATTAACGAATGTAATAAAAAACACATCAATAAATGTAATAAAAAAGTATAAAAAATCGGTTACAAAAAGATTAAGACATAAACACTAAACGAAAATATTAAAACGTAAATATTAAGGTGTAAACGCCAATATGTAGATATTAAAATATAAATGTTGAAGTGTAATGTTAAAGCTTGATAAAGTTGTAACCGATTTTTTTTAGTGTTATAATAAAATGATTAGAGAAAGTACAAGATTTTAATAAAAACAGGAGGCATTATGAAGCTTACACAGAGTGATGTTGAAAAAATAAAAGAAGAAATTGAACATAGAAAATTAGTCGTAAGGCCTGAGGCTATCGAAGCTGTAAAAGAGGCAAGAGCCCAGGGAGATTTAAGTGAAAATTTTGAATATTATGCAGCAAAGAAAGACAAGAATAAAAACGAGGGACGTATCAGATACCTTGAAAGAGTATTGAAGACAGCTACAATTATAAGTGACGAATCAGCAGATGATGAAGTGGGATTAAATAACACTGTTCAGGTTTATTTTGAAGACGATGACGAAACAGAAACTTTCAAGATTGTAAGTACAATGCGTGGAGATTCAATTAGCGGTAGAATAAGCGGCGACTCTCCTATGGGAGCAGCCCTTATGGGACACAAGGTTGGAGACAGAGTTGAAGTAAAGGTAAACGAAAAAGTAAGTTATTATGTTGTGATTAAATCTATTGAAAATACAGGTGAAGAGGAAACAGACACAATTAGGACTTTTTAATATGAAAAATAATATAAAAAAGGGCAGATTAACTATTTATACAAGTTATAGTCCCGGAGCCGGAAAGACCCATATAATGTTAAGGGATGCTTTACAAAATTATGGGGAGAAGGTTGTTATAGGCTTTTTAAACGGCAAGGAAAGAAAAATCAAAGGCTCTAAAATAAAACCGGTTCATCATTATTCATTAGAGAAAATAGTTTCAAAATACAATTTTGAGAATGTTGTGATTATGGACGAAATGGGAATGGGCGGAAAATGTGAGGATGATAAATCTTTTATTTATGAAGATATTGAAAAAATACTGAATGCAGGAATAAATGTATATACAAGTACTAATTTAAAGAGATTTCAGAATGTAAATAGCAGTTTTAAAGAAATATCAGGAATAGGTGTAAAGAAAACCATTCCGATAAGGTTTCTTGAAATGGCTGATAGAATTGTTTTTGTAGATAGAAAACCGGAGCTTTTGGAAAATGATTACAAAACCGGAGAACTTTTTTGTAATAAAAATCAAAATTCACGGATTATGCAGAAAAATTTTAACCCGGAAATTCTTAAAAAATATAGAGTTATAAGTTTGGAAATATTGAAGGAATATAGAAACAAAATTGAAATTATAGAAAATAATGATAAAAATATATAAAAACAGTGTTTTTTATAATTAGAAAGTATTTGTAAAAGTATAATCCCGTGATAAAATATAGTGTAAGAATAGACGAAACGGGAATGAAAATAATTGAAAAATGGAGGAAGAAAGCATGAATATTATGCATGATATTTCACCGGAAAGAATTAGACCGGCTGATTTCATTGCGACAATCGAAATAACTAAAGGAAGCAAGAAGAAATATGAATTAGATAAAGAAACCGGATTATTGATTTTAGACAGAGTTTTGTATTCTTCAGTTCACTATCCGGCTAATTATGGATTTATTCCAAGAACTATTGATGAAGATGGAGATCCATTAGATGTTTTGGTTTTGTGTTCAGAACCTATAGAACCTATGTCTTTAGTAAGATGCTATCCTATAGGTGTTATGTATATGGTTGACAGTGGTGATAATGATGATAAGATTATTGCTATTCCATATGGAGATCCAACCTATAATTGCTACACAGATATTAATCAGTTACCATCACATATTTTTGAAGAAATAAAGAATTTCTTTAATATTTACAAGAATCTGGAAGGAAAACAGACTAAAGTTGACGAGTTTGGCGGACCTGTAGATGCGGCAAAGATTATATATAAGTGTATAGATATTTATAATGAAAAATACAATAATTCAACAGAAAAGTAATACATAATCTTAGAGGAGCAGGATGATGACAGTTAATGAAAAGATTAAGGCTCTAAGAGATAGAATGAGTAGGCACAATATAGATATTTATATTGTGCCTACTTGCGATTTTCACGGGTCGGAATATGTAGGGGATTATTTTAAAACAAGAGAATTTATTTCAGGATTTACAGGATCGGCAGGAACCGTTGTTGTTACTTTGAAAGAAGCAGCGCTGTGGACTGATGGAAGATATTTTCTTCAGGCAGAAAGCCAGCTTAAGAACACAGAGATTAAGCTTATGAAAAGTGGCCAGTGTAATGTTCCGACTATTAGGGAATATTTGCAAAAAAATGCAACAGAATCTTTGGTGGTAGGTTTTGATGGAAGAATGATGACAGCCACAATGGCAGAAGAAATAGAATCCATAAAAAATATATCAGTTATAAGTGATGTAGATCTTATTGGAGAAATTTGGGAGAACAGACCTTTAATGTGCTGTAAGCCTGTATGGAATCTTTCGTTAGAATATTGCGGAAAAACAAGGGCTCATAAGCTTGGTGATATAAGGGAAGAAATGAAAAACAAAGAGGTGGATGTTTTAGTTTTGACTTCTTTAGAAGAAACAGCCTGGACGTTAAATCTTCGTGGTGATGATGTGGAATGTACACCTGTATTTCTCTCTTTTATGTTAATAACTTCTTTAGATGCCACATTATATGTTCAGAAAGCATCCATACAAGATGAGATAGTTAAAGAATTAGAGAATGACGGAATAGTAGTTGAAGATTATTTTAAAATATATGACGCATTAGAAAATACAAAAAACAAAAAAGTATGGATTGATAAGAATAGTGCTAATTATAATATTGTCAAAAAAATAAAGAACCATAATGAAGTTATAAACTGTTTTACACCTGCACTGAATCAGAAAGCTATTAAGAATCCAACGGAAATTTCCAATATGAAAAAAGCTCATTTGTTAGATGGTATTGCAATGACCAAATTTATTTATTGGCTTAAGACTAATGTTGGAAAAGAAAAAATTACGGAACTTTCTTTAGGAGAAAAATTAGAAGAATTTAGAACTGTGGCAAAAAGCTATATTGAGCCAAGCTTTACGCCTATAGTTGGCTATAATGATCATGGAGCCATTGTTCATTATAGTGCAAATAAAGAATCAGATTATGAAATTAAAGATGAAGGTATGGTATTAATAGATTCAGGGGGACATTACCTTGAAGGAACAACAGATATAACAAGAACAATAAGTCTTGGAAAAGTTACGCCTAAAATGAAAAAGATGTATACAGCTGTACTTAAAGGCCATTTGAATTTGGCAGCGTCAGTATTTAAGGAAGGCTGTTCAGGAGTTGCCATAGACTATAATGCCAGACAACCATTATGGGACTTAGGACTTGATTACAATCATGGTACGGGACATGGAGTGGGCTATTTGCTTAGTGTTCATGAACCACCTAATGCCATAAGGTACAGAATTCTTCCTGATAATCAATTTAATCCAGTATTTAAAGAAGGAATGATAACTAGCAATGAACCGGGAGTTTATTTAGAGGGAGAGTTTGGAATAAGAATTGAAAACTTAGTTTTATGTGAGAAAAAAGAGCAGAACCAATGGGGAACATTTTTATGTTTTAAACCATTAACATTGGTTCCGTATGATAGGGAACTTATATCTTTTGAGGACATGGCAGATAAAGAAATTGAATTACTTGATAATTATCACAAAATGGTATATGAAATGATTTCTCCATATTTAACATTAGAAGAAAAAATATGGTTAAAAGATACCGTTAATTGAAGATTTGCTTGAAAAGAATCATAGAAATGGTATGGAAGAAATTTTAAATAATATGGATACTATGCAGAAGCTAATGTCATCAATAGCAGTAACATATGATACATCAGACGAATCTCCGGAAAGCCAATGGAGTAAACTGTATTTTGAAGATTTAGAGGATTTGGAAAATGTATCAGGTGTGAAATATTATTCTGTAGAGCAACTTCAGGATAAGAATGTAGTTGAACAACAAATGCATTTAAGTGAGACTAAAATTAATGCGTTAATTAATTCGGGAGCTATGGCTATTTCTGATGTGTTTAATTCAGGAAAATATAATGGGATTAATACATTTTGTATGGCGATGCCTGTTAGACAGAAAGTTTATTCAATAAGGCTGACGAGGCTATGTATTATTCTAAAACGCATGGTAAAGGTCAGGCACATATATCATAAAAATAGAGAATATTAAAAAAGTCCTCTGCGTACATTATATAAAGAATGTATGCAGGGGATTTTTTTGAGAGAATATATTGAAGAAAGGGCAATGGAAAGTGCAAGATACATTGTAAAAAATAAGGCTACGGTAAGACAGGCCGCAAAGGTTTTTGGGATAAGTAAAAGTACAGTACATAAAGATGTAACGGAAAGGCTTGAAGTTATTAATCCTGGGTTGGCAGAGGAAATAAGAAAAGTGCTAGATGTGAATAAAGCTGAACGGCATTTACGAGGTGGTATGGCGACAAGAGAGAAGTATAGTCATATGAGAAAATAAAAAAGACCTTAGCTTTTGCTAAGGTCATCATTTGCGGGGGACCTAGAGGGAATCTCACCCTCTAGGTTGAGTATGAAAAACTTAAAATACGCCATTATAGGGTATGACGTATACAAACTATGTGCACCACCTAATCGGTAGTACACAGATAATATAATAGGGAAATGTTACAAAAATATGAATAAAATGTAAAAAAGTAGAAAAATGTAATATTTTATACATAAAAGTTGTAATAATTGTAAAATAACAGAATGTTCAAAATTTGTAGCAAATATTTACTTTTATTTTCTTTTTAAATTGTATATAATGATTACAGTGTCAAGATTTTAAAACTTTGATATCTAAATTAATATAATAAAAAATAGTTTAGGGAAAAGATTATTACATATACTATAATTACTGTTTGAAAACTTAAAGGAGTAACAAATGTTTAATACAGATATTGGAATAGATTTAGGAACGGCAAGTGTGCTTGTTTTTATAAAAGGAAAAGGTGTGGTTTTAAAGGAACCTTCAGTTGTTGCAGTTGATAGAGATACTGAAAAGATTAAGGCTGTAGGAGAAGAAGCGAGACTTATGATTGGAAGAACTCCTGAAAATATTGTGGCTGTAAGACCACTTAAACAGGGAGTTATTTCAGATTATTCAATTACCGAACAGATGATAAGATATTTTATACAGAAGGCAATCGGAAAGCGCTCATTTAAGAAACCACGTATTTGCGTATGTGTACCTAGTGGTGCAACAGAAGTTGAAATTAAGGCAGTTCAGGATGCAGCTTTTCAGGCTGGCGCAAGAGAGGTCTTTATTGTAGAAGAACCTGTTGCAGCAGCCATTGGTGCAGGAATTGACATAAGTAAGCCTTGTGGAAATATGATAGTTGACATTGGCGGAGGAACTACAGATGTGGCAGTTATTTCTCTTGGAGGAACAGTTGTAAGCACATCTATTAAGGTTGCCGGAGATGATTTTGATGATGCCATTGTAAGATATATGAGAAAGAAACATAATCTTCTTATAGGAGATAGAACTGCCGAGGAGATTAAGATTGGAATAGGAACATGTTTCAATAAATCTGATAATAAGAAGATGGAAGTACGTGGAAGAAATCTTGTAACAGGATTACCTAAAACTATTGAAATTACTTCAGAAGAGACTGAGGAAGCCCTTAAGGATGTTTCTGCAAGTATAGTTGAAGCAGTTCACAGAGTACTTGAACAGACACCACCGGAATTGGCAGCAGATATTGCAGTGCGTGGTATAGTGTTAACAGGTGGCGGATGTTTGCTTCATGGATTAGATCAGTTAATTGAATCTAAGACAGGTATTAATACTATGACAGCCGAAGATCCAATGACTGTTGTTGCCATTGGAACAGGTCAGTATTTGGATTATATTGATGAAGCGGCAAAAGAAAAGATTAATTAAAAACAACCAATAAATATTTATATAAAATGCTGTCCCAATGTGTATCTTTTAACTGTAGTTAAGAGATGCTTAAAAAGGATGGCATTTTTATTCCATAAAGATTTGGATATTTTGACATTCAAATCAGGTAAAAGATATATTTAAAAGCAACTAATAAGTATTTGAATGATACGATTGAAAAAAGAGAGTAACTAGAAGGCAGTTATTAAGGAAAGAGAAAATATACCAGATGAAAACAGTTAGCGGATATGTTGAAAATATAACATTTAGAAATGAAGATAATGGTTTTACTGTGTTAACATTATCCAGTGGAAAAGAAGATATAACATGTACAGGTAATTTTGGATATATTGGTCAGGGAGAATATGTAGAAATAGAAGGTGAGGAAGTTTTCCATGAGATTTATGGAAAACAAATAAAGGCAATAAACTATAAAATTGTTCCTGCAACAGATGAATTATCGTTAAAAAAATATTTAGGTTCTGGAGCTATAAAGGGTCTTGGCGCAGTGCTTGCAGATAGAATAGTAGACAAGTTTGGTGAGGATACTTTTAGAATTATAGAAGAGGAGCCGGAGCGCCTTGCAGAAATCAGAGGAATTACTACAAGAAAGGCTATGGACATTAGTACTCAGCTTGAAGAAAAAAAGGATATGCGTGATGTTATGATTTTCCTTCAGGGATATGGAATTTCTCCTACATTAAGTACGAAAATATTTAATAATTATGGAACAAGGGTTTATGACATAATTAAAACTAATCCGTATCAGCTTGCAGATGATGTGACAGGTATTGGCTTTAAGACGGCAGATGAAATTGCCAGAAGAGCCGGTGTGGAAGTTAATGCGTCTGTAAGAATAAAAAGTGGAATGTGCTATGCTTTAACAGAAGCGTCTTTATCAGGACATACATATCTTCCTAAGGAAAAAATGGTGGAAACTACTATTAATTTGCTTGGACTAAGGGATCAGTACTTAAATGCTGACGGAACATACAATATGGAATTGCTTGATAACTGTTTTACGGAACTTGTACTTGAAAAAAAGTTGATTTTAAAAGAAATCGATGACAATCAGGCAGTGTTTTTGTCTACTTTTTATTATACAGAATTAAATATTGCAAGAATGTTGCTTGAATTAAATATTTCAACACCGGAAGATGATTATATTCTTGGGGTGAAAATGGATACAGTTGAGGATATGTCAGGAATTCATTTAGATGACCTTCAAAGACAGGCAGTTGTGGCAACACAGAATAACGGTGTATCTATTATAACCGGTGGCCCGGGAACAGGAAAGACAACAACAATTAATGCTATAATTCAGCTGTTTGAATCTGACGGATTAGAAGTAAGTCTTGCGGCTCCAACGGGACGTGCAGCAAAGCGTATGACTGAGGCTACAGGCCATGAGGCAAAGACTATTCACAGAATGCTTGAAATATCAGGTGGGCAAAGTGATGATCCTGAACTTGATGCGAAGTTTGGAAGAAACGAACAAAATCCATTGGAAACAGATGTTGTTATTGTAGATGAAATGTCTATGGTAGACACTTTTTTGATGCATGCGTTTTTGAAAGCTGTAACTGTTGGAACAAGATTGGTTTTTGTTGGAGACGTTAATCAGCTTGCAAGTGTTGGCCCGGGAAATGTTTTGAAGGATATTATTGAATCTGAATGCTTTAAAGTTGTACGTCTTACAAAAGTTTTTCGTCAGGCAGGGGAAAGTGGAATAGTAACTAATGCTCATAAGATTAATGAAGGAAAAGAAGTTAAACTTGACAATAGTTTTGGAGATTTTTTATATATAGAAAGAGAAAATGCTCAGATGGCATTAAATGCAACAATAGGTCTGATAAAAACAAAACTTCCAGCATACGTAGGAGCAAATGAAATGGACATACAGGTTCTTACACCTATGCGTAATGGAATTTTAGGCGTCAACTCTCTTAATCCGGGATTACAGATGTATATGAATCCGCCTGACAAAAATAAGAACGAAAAAGAGATAGCCGGTGTCGTTTTCCGAGAAGGCGACAAGGTTATGCAGATTAAAAATAATTATCAGCTTGAATGGGAGCAGAGAACAGATAAAGGTTTTCTTGTGGATTCCGGCTCCGGCATTTTTAACGGAGATATGGGAATTATTACAAAAATAAATAATCTTACTAATTATATAGAAGTAAAGTTTGATGATGACAGATATGTTACATATGATTCTAAACAGGCAGAAGAGTTGGAACTGGCTTACGCTGTTACAATTCATAAATCTCAAGGTAGCGAATATCCGGCAGTTGTAATGCCTTTGGTTTCGGGAGCTTCGATGCTTATGACAAGGAATCTTTTGTATACGGGAGTTACAAGAGCAAAGAAATGTGTGTGCATAGTCGGCAGAAAAGAAACTTTTAACGCAATGGTTAAAAATGAAGATCAGCATAAGAGATATTCAGGATTGAAATGGCAACTTATTAATTATTATCAATAAGAAAAGGTGGGGGAATGTTAGGTAGAGTAATTGAATGGATGTATCCAACAGTTTGCCCGGTTTGTCAAAAAGTTCTTGGCAAGGGAAAGATTATATGTGATACATGTAAAGATGAGTTACATATCATTAATGAGCCAAGGTGTGCTAAGTGTGGCAAACCATTAACAGACAGTGGTAAAACATATTGCAATGATTGCAAAAAGATGAAACATTACTATGACAGGGCAAGGTCTGTTTTTGAATACACAGGGGAAATGAAACTTGTTTTATACAGATTTAAATATGGAAATTCCAGGGATTATGGAAAATTTTTTGCAAAAGTGGCAAAAGATGTATTGGAAAATAAATTGAAAGAATGGAATGTTCAGGCAATAATTCCGGTTCCAATGTATAAAGATAAGGAAATAAAGAGAGGTTATAATCAGGCGGAAGTTTTTGGCAGAGCGCTAAGTAAGGAGACGGGAATTGCTTTAGACGATAAATGTATTATTAGAAAGAAGTCTACGGTTCCCCAGAAAAAGCTTAGCAATGAAATGCGGAAAATTAATTTGCAGAAAGCCTTTGGCGTGGACAGGAAAATATGCTCCGAATATAAAACAGTACTTTTAGTTGATGACATATATACAACAGGTAGTACTTTTGATGCCTGTGCAAAGGTGTTAAAGGTGGCAGGAGTTGAGAAAGTGTATTGTCTTTCCGTGGCAGTTGGAAGGGATGGATAGAATAGTAAAAAAGACTATAGTTTAGGAATTAATCCAGCTTCAAAATATAAATCGTAAATATTAATAAAAAAATGTTGACGCATTTGTATTTACGTGTTATATTTATGAGGCGAGCAACTAGGTCTTTTTTTTTGCAAAAAAATTTAGACTTTAAACATATAAAAAATGCGGAGGTGAAACTCATGAGAACAAGAATTACATTAGAATGTACTGAATGTAAACAGCGTAATTACAATACAACAAAGGATAAGAAGACTCATCCAGACAGAGTTGAAACAAAGAAGTATTGTAAATTCTGCCAGAAACATACATTACACAAAGAAACTAAATAGTTTGAGTTAATGGAGGGTAAGAAAATGGCAGAGGCAACTAAGAAGAAAGAAAGTCGTATTAAGACTTGGTGGACAGGTGTTAAGGCTGAATTTTCAAGAATTATCTGGCCGGATAAAGCAACAATTATTAGACAGACAGTTGTTGTTGTGGTAATCACAATTATCGTAGGTGTTCTTATTTCTCTCATTGATAGTGTTGTACAATTAGGATTAGATGCTATTATTGGAAGATAAGAATTAAAAATATGAGGTGATTAAATGTCAGAAGCAAATTGGTACGTTGTTCATACTTATTCAGGGTATGAGAATAAAGTTAAGACTACTATTGAACAGACAATTGAGAATAGAAAATTGCACGATCAAATATTAGAAGTATCAGTACCTACACAGGAAGTTGTCGAACTTAAAAACGGCGTAAGAAAAGTTTCTGAGAAAAAACTTTTCCCAGGTTATGTGCTTATAAACATGGTTATGAATGATGATACATGGTATGTTGTAAGAAACACAAGAGGTGTTACAGGGTTTGTAGGTCCTGGATCTAAGCCGGTTCCACTTACTGATACAGAAATGCTTTCTCTTGGAATCAAGAATGAAAAAGTTGAAGTTGATTTTAAAGAAGGCGATATGATTGCAGTCATCGGTGGCGTTTGGTCAGGTACAGCAGGCGTGGTTAAACGTATTGATGAGAACAGACAGACAGTCACAATTAATGTTGACATGTTTGGTAGAGAAACTCCTGTAGAATTAAACTTTACAGAAGTTAAAAAGATGAATTAAGATTCACATTGTGAATTTTAATAATGCACATAAGTGCTAATAGAAGAAGGTTTTGCAATGAATAGCAAGGCCGTGGGAGGGATTCCCGCTAATACCACAAATTTAGGAGGTGCCGAAAGATGGCAAAGAAAGTAGAAGGTTACATTAAATTGCAGATCGAAGCTGGCAAAGCAACACCAGCTCCACCAGTTGGTCCAGCACTTGGACAGCATGGATTAAACATCGTTCAGTTCACAAAGGACTTTAACGCAAGAACAGCTGATCAGCCGGGAATGATTATTCCAGTTGTTATCACTGTTTACCAGGACAAGAGTTTTAGTTTCGTAACAAAAACTCCTCCAGCAGCAGTATTATTAAAGAAAGCTTGCAAGATCCAGAAGGGTGCAGGCAATTCATTAAAAGAAACAGTTGCTACAATCTCAAAGGCTGATTTACAGCAGATCGCTGAAACAAAGATGCAGGATTTAAATGCTGCAAGCATTGAAGCTGCTATGAGCATGATCGCAGGAACAGCTAGAAGTATGGGAATTAAGGTTGAAGACTAATTTTAAAATGAATTGAAAAAAGTGGGAGGTATATCCGCTATTACCACTAGGAGGTTTAAATGAAAAGAGGAAAGAAATATACAGAGGCAGCAAAGTTAATCGATAGAGCTGCACAGTATGACACAGAAGAAGCTATTTCTTTAGTAAAGAAAGCAGCAGTTGCAAAATTTGATGAAACAATAGAATGTCACATCAGAACAGGTTGTGATGGACGTCATGCAGATCAGCAGATCCGTGGTGCTGTAGTATTACCTAACGGTACAGGTAAAACTGTTAAAGTTTTAGTTTTCGCTAAAGGTGCTAAGGCTGATGAAGCTCAGGCAGCAGGTGCTGATTTTGTAGGCGGTGAAGAGTTAATACCAAGAATCCAGAATGATGGATGGTTAGACTTCGACGTTGTTGTTGCTACACCAGACATGATGGGTGTTGTTGGTAGACTTGGTCGTGTACTTGGACCTAAGGGCTTAATGCCAAACCCTAAAGCAGGTACAGTTACAATGGACGTAACAAAAGCTATTGATGATATTAAAGCTGGTAAGATTGAATATAGATTAGACAAGGCTAATATCATTCATGTTCCAGTTGGAAAAGCTTCATTTACAGAAGAACAGTTAGTAGAAAACTTCAATGCACTTATGGGTGCTATTAATAAAGCTAAACCAGCTGCAGTTAAGGGTGCTTACTTAAAGAGCGTTACTCTTACATCAACAATGGGACCTGGAGTAAAGGTTAACCCAACTAAGTTAGTAAACGCTAACGCATAATTTAAGGTTGTTACTGAACAATCAGTTGACAATAAAATAAAAATGTGCTATTATGCACAAGTGGTTTAATACCAATTGCCGAAGACAGTAGGTGCCTACGGGGATTTATCCTTGACAAGGGCGTAAACTTAGTACCTACCGAGGAATGAAGTTATAAATATGACTGACAATACCTCTCTGTTTCGGCAGAGAGGTTTTTTATACTATTGTATAATATTCGGCGCAATGTTTGGTTGCAGACCTAAATTTTATAAGGAGGCAAAACAATCATGGCAAAAGTAGAGTTAAAGAAACCTGTCGTTGAAGAGATTTCAGAATTACTCAATGGTGCAGCTACAGCAGTTGTTGTAGATTACCGTGGACTTACTGTTGCAGAAGATACAGAACTTCGTAAGCAGTTAAGAGAAGCTGGTGTTGTATACAAAGTATACAAGAACACTATGATTAATTTTGCAATCAAAGATACTGAATTCGCAGATTTAGCTCAGCATCTTGAAGGACCAACAGCTATTGCAGTATGTAAAGATGATGCTACAGCAGCAGCTAGAGTATTAGCAAAATTCGCTAAGACAGCTGAGGCTTTAGAAATCAAAGGTGGCGTAGTTGACGGAATTTACTACGATGCAGTAGGAATCGGTCAGATTGCATCTATCCCATCAAGAGAAGTACTTCTCTCAAAATTACTTGGATCTATGCAGTCACCAGTTACAAACTTCGCTCGTGTTATTAAGCAGATTGCTGAAAAGAACGAAGAAGTTGCATAATCAGGCATGATCTGATAATGAATGCGAAGCATTCACATTAAAGATGGATTTAATAACATCGAAACAATTATAAAGAATTATTAATGGAGGAAATTACAATGACAACAGCAGAAATCATTGAAGTAATCAAAGGATTAACAGTTTTAGAATTAAACGATTTAGTAAAAGCATGTGAAGAAGAATTTGGCGTATCTGCAGCAGCAGGTGTTGTAGTAGCAGCAGCTGGAGCAGAAGGTGGAGCAGCTGAAGAAAAGACAGAATTCGACGTAGAATTAACAGAAGTTGGTGCTAACAAGGTTAAGGTTATCAAGGCTGTTAAGGATGCTACAGGATTAGGATTAAAGGAAGCTAAGGAAGTAGTTGACGGAGCTCCTAAGGTAGTTAAAGAAGGTGCTACAAAGGAAGAAGCAGAAGCATTAAAGGCTCAGTTAGAAGAAGTTGGAGCAGTTGTAACATTAAAATAATCGCTACAAACTTTTCACAGAGCGTGCGCTCAAACATAAAAGAGAGACAGGGTTGTGTTTACACAAAACCCTGTCTCTTTTTTTGTGTTTGAGTGCGTACATTCTACAAATGTACGCGTGCTTTCTTCGATACCAAGTTGATAGTGCTTAAAAATATAACTCCAATAATCAAACAGAAATATTCAATAAAAAAGCCCTTGACACCAATTGTTTCCTATGGTAAAATTCTACTGTTATGCTTAAAAGTAGGCGTAGTGCGCCCTTTTGACAGCAATGAAAGTGCTAAAACAGTACAAAAACTTAATTTTATTAAGCAAAAGTAACTAAAAAAGTAATAAAATAAAGACAAGGAGTGAAATGTCAATGGAGAAAAACAGAATTCGCCCTGTGAAATCAGGAAAAGGCATACGTATGAGTTATTCAAGACAAAAAGAAGTTCTTGGAATGCCTAATCTTATTGAAGTTCAGAGAGATTCATATGAGTGGTTCCTGAGTACAGGTCTTAAGGAAGTATTGGAAGATATATCTCCGATTGAAGATTACGCACAAAACTTAAGCCTTGAGTTTGTTGACTTCAAATTATGCGAAGATGAGAAGAAGTATACAATCGAGGAATGTAAGGAAAGAGATGCAACATATTCTGCACCTTTAAAAGTTAAAGTAAGACTTCATAACAAGGAGACAGGTGAATTTACAGAACACGATATTTTCATGGGTGATTTACCACTTATGACTGCAACAGGTACATTCGTTATCAATGGTGCAGAACGTGTTATCGTAAGCCAGTTAGTTCGTTCACCAGGTATCTACTACGTTATCGGTCATGATAAAGTAGGTAAGGAATTATATACATCACAGGTTATTCCTAACAGAGGTGCATGGCTTGAATACGAAACAGATTCAAATGATATTTTCTATGTTCGTGTAGATAGAACAAGAAAGCTTCCTGTAACAGTTCTTATTAGAGCTTTAGGAATTGGAACAAATGCTGAAATCACTGAATTATTCGGTGAAGAAGAAAAACTTACAGCAACATTTGAGAAAGATCCAAGTACAAGCTATGAAGAAGGCCTTTTAGAACTTTACAAAAAGATTCGTCCGGGTGAACCTCTTAGCGTTGACAGTGCTGAATCAATCGTTGCAGGTATGTTCTTTGATGCAAGAAGATATGACCTTGCAAGAGTTGGTCGTTATAAATACAACAAGAAATTGGCTTACAAGAACCGTATTAAAGGTTTACCATTAGCTGAAGATGTTGTAGATATGACAACAGGAGAAGTTTTAGCAGAAGCCGGAACTGTTGTAACAGAAGAACTTGCTATTAAGATTCAGAATGCAGCTGTTCCATCAGTAATGATTCAGACAGATATTAAGAATGAAAAAGTTCTTTCAAACCTTGCTGTAGATATTAATGCATATGTTGACTTTGATTGTAAAGAATTGGGAATTAATGAAGAGGTTTATTACCCTGTTCTTGCTGAAATTCTTGCTGAAAATGAAACAGAAGAAGAATTAAAAGATGCAATTAAGAGAAACGTACACGAATTAATTCCAAAGCATATTACTAAGGAAGATATTTTCGCTACAATCAACTATTGTATGAATATTGAATATGGAATCGGTTCAGAAGATGATATTGACCACTTAGGAAACAGACGTATCCGTGCAGTTGGTGAATTACTTCAGAATCAGTATAGAATCGGTCTTTCAAGAATGGAAAGAGTTGTTCGTGAACGTATGACAACTCAGGATCTTGAAGGAGTTTCTCCACAGACATTAATTAATATAAAACCTGTAACTGCAGCTGTTAAGGAATTCTTCGGAAGTTCACAGTTGTCACAGTTTATGGATCAGAATAACCCATTGGGTGAATTAACACATAAGAGACGTTTATCAGCCTTAGGACCAGGTGGTCTTTCAAGAGACCGTGCCGGATTCGAGGTTCGAGACGTTCACTATACACATTACGGTAGAATGTGTCCTATTGAGACACCTGAAGGTCCTAACATCGGACTTATTAACTCATTTGCATCTTTTGCAAGATTAAATGAGTACGGATTTGTTGAGGCTCCATATAGAGTAGTAGACAAGTCAGATCCTGAAAATCCAAGAGTAACAGATGAAGTTGTTTACCTTACAGCAGATGAAGAAGATAATTACACTGTTGCACAGGCTAATGAACCATTGGATGCAGAAGGACATTTTGTACACAATAACGTATCAGGACGTTATAGAGAAGAAACATCACAGTTTGATAAGAAGAGAATTGACTTAATGGACGTTTCTCCTAGAATGGTATTTTCAGTTGCAACATCAATGATTCCATTCTTACAGAACGACGACTCAAACCGTGCCCTCATGGGATCAAACATGCAGCGTCAGGCCGTTCCACTTATTACAACAGAAGCTCCTGTTGTTGGTACAGGTATGGAAGCAAAGGCAGCTGTTGACTCAGGTGTTTGTGTTGTTGCTAAGCGTGCCGGTGTTATTGAAAGATCAACATCAAAAGAAATTACTATCAGATATGATGATAATGGAGAAAAAGAAACATATAAGCTTCTTAAATTCCAGAGAAGTAACCAGAGTAACTGTTATAACCAGCGTTCAATAGTATTTAAGGGAGACCACGTAGAAGCAGGTGAAGTTATTGCTGATGGTGCATCAACATCTAACGGTGAAATTGCACTTGGTAAGAACCCACTTATCGGTTTCATGACATGGGAAGGTTATAACTACGAAGATGCTGTACTTCTTAGTGAAAGATTAGTTCAGGACGATGTTTATACATCAATTCATATAGAAGAATACGAAACAGAAGCAAGAGATACTAAGCTTGGACCTGAAGAGATTACAAATGATGTTCCTGGCGTAGGTGATGAAGCCCGTAAAGACCTTGATGAAAGAGGTATTATCAGAATCGGTGCTGAAGTTCGTGCCGGAGATATTCTTGTTGGTAAGGTTACACCTAAGGGTGAAACAGAGCTTACACCTGAAGAAAGACTTTTGAGAGCAATCTTCGGTGAAAAGGCAAGAGAGGTAAGAGATACATCACTTAAGGTTCCACACGGTGAACAGGGTATCATTGTTGATGCTAAGGTATTCAAGAGAGAAAATGGAGACGAATTAGCTCCAGGCGTAAACGAATCAGTTCGTATTTACATTGCTCAGAAGAGAAAAATTTCCGTTGGTGATAAGATGGCCGGACGTCATGGTAACAAGGGTGTAGTTTCACGAGTATTACCAGTAGAAGATATGCCATTCCTTCCAAACGGAAGACCACTTGATATCGTACTTAACCCATTGGGCGTACCTTCACGTATGAACATTGGTCAGGTCCTTGAAATTCACTTAAGCCTTGCAGCTAAAGTATTAGGATTTAACATTGCAACACCTGTATTTGACGGTGCTGACGAGTACGACATTATGGATACACTTGAAATGGCAAACGATTATGCCAATACAGAGTGGGAAGATTTCCAGGCAAAATATCAGGATAAATTAAATCCTGAAGTTATGGAATATCTTGGTGAACACCTTGATCATAGAGAAGAATGGAAGGGTGTTCCAATTGCAAGAGATGGTAAGGTTAGACTTAGAGATGGTAGAACAGGTGATTACTTCGATAACCCTGTTACAATCGGATTCATGCATTACCTTAAGTTACATCACTTGGTTGATGATAAGATTCATGCACGTTCAACAGGTCCTTACTCATTAGTAACACAGCAGCCACTTGGTGGTAAAGCTCAGTTCGGTGGACAGAGATTTGGTGAAATGGAAGTTTGGGCACTTGAAGCTTATGGTGCATCATATACATTACAGGAAATCTTAACAGTTAAGTCTGATGACGTTGTAGGACGTGTTAAGACTTATGAAGCAATTATTAAGGGTGAAAACATCCCTCAGCCGGGAATTCCTGAATCATTCAAGGTACTTATTAAGGAACTTCAGTCATTAGCACTTGATGTTAAGGTATTAGATGAAAATGACAACGAAGTAGAATTAAAAGAAAGCATTGATTACGGTGAAACAAACTTTAATGCAATTCTTAATGATAATAAGAACTATAGCCAGAAGAAAGAAGACAGCCAGAGCTTTGAACAGGCTGGTTATAGCACACAGGAATTTGTAGGTGAAGAACTCCAGACTGTTGATGCTCAGGGAAATGTAGTTGAAGATGGAATGGATGAATAATTAAGAAGGGAGATTTGATCATGGCAGATAATAACGTTAGTGAACAGGTATCATTTGACAAAATCAAAATTGGTCTTGCTTCACCTGAAAAAATCAGAGAATGGTCAAGAGGCGAAGTTACAAAGCCTGAGACAATAAATTACAGAACTTTAAAACCTGAAAAAGATGGTTTATTCTGTGAAAAGATTTTCGGACCAAGCAAAGACTGGGAATGTCATTGTGGTAAATACAAGAAAATCAGATATAAAGGTGTAGTCTGCGACAGATGTGGCGTTGAAGTAACAAAAGCCAGCGTACGTAGAGAACGTATGGGTAGTGTTGAACTTGCTACTCCTGTATCACATATTTGGTACTTTAAAGGAATCCCTTCAAGAATGGGATTAATCCTTGATATTTCACCAAGAGTATTAGAAAAAGTATTATACTTTGCTTCATATATCGTGCTTGATCCAATGGAAACAACATTGGATTACAAGCAGGTATTGTCAGAAAAAGAATTCAGAGAAGCATATGAAGAATTCGGCGGAAAATTCCGTGTAGGAATGGGTGCTGAAGCTATCAAAGAATTGCTTATGGACATCGATGTTGAAAAAGAAGCAGAGCAATTAAAATCAGAATTATTTGAAGCAACAGGACAGAAAAAAGCAAAAATCGTTAAGAGATTGGAAGTTTTTGAAGCGTTCAGAAATTCAGGTAACAAGCCTGAATGGATGATTTTAGATGTAATTCCTGTAATTCCACCTGATTTAAGACCTATGGTTCAGTTAGATGGTGGTAGATTTGCTACATCTGATTTAAATGATTTATATAGAAGAATTATTAACAGAAACAATCGTCTTAAGAGACTTCTTGAATTAGGCGCTCCGGAAATTATCGTAAGAAATGAAAAGAGAATGCTTCAGGAAGCTGTAGATGCATTAATTGATAATGGTAGACGTGGTAGACCTGTAACAGGACCTGGTAACAGAGCACTTAAGTCTTTATCAGATATGTTAAAGGGTAAGCAGGGACGTTTCCGTCAGAACTTACTTGGTAAGCGTGTTGACTACTCAGGACGTTCAGTTATCGTAGTAGGACCGGAACTTAAGATTTACCAGTGTGGTCTTCCAAAAGAAATGGCTATTGAATTATTCAAGCCTTTCGTAATGAAAGAATTAGTAGCTAATGGTACAGCTCACAATATTAAGAGTGCGAAGAAGATGGTTGAAAGACTTCAGACAGAAGTTTGGGATGTACTTGAAGATGTAATCAAAGAACATCCTGTTATGTTAAACCGTGCCCCTACACTTCATAGACTTGGTATTCAGGCGTTTGAACCAATTCTTGTAGAAGGTAAGGCTATCAAACTTCACCCATTGGTATGTACAGCGTTCAACGCCGATTTCGACGGTGACCAGATGGCTGTTCATCTTCCACTTTCAGTAGAAGCACAGGCTGAATGTAGATTCCTTTTACTTTCACCTAATAACTTGTTAAAACCATCAGATGGTGCACCTGTAGCAGTTCCTTCACAGGATATGGTACTTGGTATTTACTATTTGACAATGGATAGAATGGTTGATCATTCTAAGGAAGAAGAAATTGCTTCTACAGTAGCTGAAGATGCTCCTATTTATGATACAGATGAAGAAATCAAGGAAGCTTTAGATAAAGGAATTATTGGAGCTCACGATATGATTAAGTATCATGCAGATGATAGAGTTGTAATTTGTGAACCTGTTGATGCATTAGGACATTCATTTAGTGATATTAATCAGGCTATTTTAGCTTATGAAAATAAAGAAATTTCACTTCACCAGAGAATTAAGGTTAAGAGAACTGTATTCAACGGAGAAGGAAAAGAAGTAACAGGTATTATTGACACTACACTTGGACGTTGTTTATTTAACGAAATTCTTCCACAGGATTTAGGATTCGTTAAGAGAGAAACTGATGAAGATTACCTTAAATTGGAAGTTGATTTCCACGTAGGTAAGAAACAGTTAAAGCAGATTCTTGAAAAGGTTATTAATAACCATGGAGCAACTAAGACTGCAGAAGTTCTTGATAACATTAAGGCTATGGGTTATAAGTTCTCAACAAGGGCAGCTATGACAGTTTCAATTTCAGATATGACAGTACCTGAATCAAAGAAACAGATTCTTGCAGATGCAGAACACACAGTTGATGAAATTACAAAGCATTATCGTCGTGGTTTCTTAACTGATGAAGAAAGATACAAAGAAGTTATCGAAACATGGCAGGCAGCCGATAATGAACTTACAACAGCCCTTCTTAGTGGTCTTGATAAGTACAACAACATCTTTATGATGGCCGATTCCGGTGCCCGTGGTTCTGATAAACAGATTAAACAGCTTGCCGGAATGCGTGGTTTGATGGCTGATACAACAGGTAAGACTATCGAACTTCCTATTAAGTCGAACTTCCGTGAGGGTCTTGACGTATTGGAATACTTCATTTCAGCCCATGGTGCTAGAAAGGGTATGTCAGATACTGCCCTTAGAACAGCCGATTCAGGTTACCTTACAAGAAGACTTGTAGACGTTTCACAGGATCTTATTATTAGAGATGTAGATTGTTGTGAAGGTAAGGCTATTCCATTTATGGAAATCGAAGACTTAGTTGATGGAAACGAAGTAATCGAAAGTCTTGAAGAAAGAATCACAGGTAGAACTGCTGCAGAAACAATGTATGATGCAGAAGGCAATATGATTGTTAAAGCTAACCATATGATTACACCAAAGCGTGCAGCAAGAATTGTTGCTACAGGTGTTAAATCAGTTAAGATTAGAACAATTCTTACATGTAAGTCACACGTAGGTGTATGTGCTAAATGTTATGGTGCAAATATGGCAACAGGACAGAGAGTACAGGTTGGTGAGGCAGTAGGTATCATCGCTGCTCAGTCAATCGGTGAACCTGGTACACAGCTTACTATGAGAACATTCCATACTGGTGGTGTAGCCGGTGACGATATTACACAGGGTCTTCCTAGAGTAGAAGAATTATTTGAAGCAAGAAAGCCAAAGGGACTTGCAATTATCGCAGAGTTCGGTGGTGTTGCTGAAATTAAGGAAACAAAGAAGAAACGTGAAATTATCGTAACTAACCCTGAAACTGGCGAATCAAAAGCTTATCTTATCCCTTATGGATCAAAGATTAAGATTCTTGATGGTGCTTTTCTTGAAGCCGGTGACGAACTTACAGAAGGTAGCATTAACCCACATGATTTATTAAAGATTAAGGGACTTCGTGCAGTTCAGGATTATATGATCCGTGAAGTACAGAGAGTTTACCGTCTACAGGGTGTAGAAATCAATGATAAGCACGTTGAAGTTATTGTTCGTCAGATGCTTAAGAAGATTAAGGTTGACACAGCCGGTGATTCAGAATTCTTACCAGGAACAACAGTTGAAGTTCTTGACTTTAACGAAGTTAATGAACAGCTTGAAGCAGAAGGCAAGGAACCTGCAACAGGTACACAGATTATGCTTGGTATCACAAAGGCTTCACTTGCAACAAGCTCATTTTTATCAGCAGCTTCATTCCAGGAAACAACAAGAGTTCTTACAGAAGCAGCTATCAATGGTAAGGTTGATCCACTTGTAGGTCTTAAGGAAAACGTAATTATTGGTAAGTTAATTCCTGCAGGTACAGGTATGAAGAGATACGGAGATGTAAAGTTAAGTACAGATGAACGTATCGCAAGAGAAAAGGAACAGGCAGCATTAGCAGTTTCAGCAGAAAATGTAGAAGATGAAGCAGAAAATGCTAAAGAGAACAATGATGTAATTGAAGTTTCAGAAGAAACAATTGAAATTACTGAAGAATAAAACATTTGATGGAAATTTATAATAAAGTTTCCATAAAATAATAACAGACAGTTCGTAACCATCCTGTCTATAAACAAAACTAAGGAAGAATCTGCTAGATATAGCAGTTTAAAAAGAGTGTCCTTAGTAGGCACTCTTTTTATTTTATAGGAGAAAAACAATGGTAGAAGGATTTAATCCAATAAGATATTCTGTCATAGAAGACAAGAACCCTAGAGAGATAGTAATGTTAGTTGGAGATGGATGTAAATGGAGAAAATGCAGATTTTGTGATTATCATTTAGATTCAAGCAAAGACATAGAAGCCAATTTTCAGTTGAATAAGCAGGTTTTAAGTAATGTAACAGGAAAATTTGGGGAACTTGAGGTTATAAACTCAGGAAGTTTTGTTGATTTAGATAAAAAAACTATAGAATTGATTAAGCAAATATGTTTGAAAAAAGGTATAAAAGAAATCCATTTTGAATGTCATTATATGCATAAAGATGATGTTCAAAATTTTAAAAATTCTTTTTTGAATATTGGAATTAAACCGATTATAAAGTTAGGTTTAGAAACTTTTGACTATGATTTAAGAGAGAAAGTTTTAGTTAAGGGAATTGAAGAAAAGAGTCCTGAAGTAATTGCAAATTATTTTGATGAAATTAATTTGTTACAGGGAATTTCAGGACAAACAAAGGAATCAATGATTAGTGATATTGAGACAGGTTTAAAATATTTTAGCAGAATATGTGTAAATATTATGGTTGAAAATCAGATGCCGATTAAACCGGATAAAAAGGTTATTGAACAGTTTATGGAATATGTTTATCCTTTGTACAAAGATAATGATAGAGTAGATATATTATTAAATAATACAGATTTTGGTGTAGGATGATTAAAGGAGAAAATAAAAAATGTCTAATGAAATATTACTGATTTTATCAATATTTATAATTTACGGAAGCGTAATAGTAATGTATAAATTATTTGGAAAGCAGGGATTATTCTGCTTTACAAGTATAGCAACAATTGCAGCTAACATAGAAGTTTTAATAATGGTCAAAGCATTTGGAATGGTTATGACATTGGGAAACGTTTTATTTGCGTCAACATTCCTTATAACAGACATTGTAAGTGAAGTATATGGAAAGAAAGATGCAAAAAGAGCAGTACATATTGGAATTACAACATCAATTGTATTTATAATACTTTCACAGTGGTGGCTTTTATACACACCGGACAGCACAGATTTTGCAATGCCTGCAATGCAGACAATTTTTTCAAATACACCAAGACTTATGATTACAAGTATGGTTGTATACGCTATAGTTCAGGAATTTGATGTTTGGGCATACCATAAATGGTGGGATTTTACTAACAAATTAGTAGGAGACAGGGAAAGATTTCTTTGGCTTAGAAACAATGGTTCAACATTAATTTCACAGTTTTTGAATAATATTTTGTATACATTTGGTGCATTCTGGGGCATTCATGATTTTAAGACACTTATAAGTATTGCAATTTCAAGTTATGTAATATTTATAGTAACAAGCCTTGCAGATACACCATTTGTGTACTTGGCAAGAAGAATATCAAAGAAGATAAAAGAATAAGAAAAAGGGGCACACGATTGATTTGGTGTTGCCCCTTGCTTATTATTCAGAGTTTGTATAGATAGAAACTCCGTTGCAAACAATAGGCAACTTTTCGAAATTTTGCGAGTATAATTTAAGGCAAAAATCAACTGTTTGAGCCATAGGCGAGTTTTGATTTTTGTCTTATAATAAATGACGGAGCAAAACAAGAAAAGTAACGTGTTTGAAGCGGAGTTATCTAGCTATACAACGCATAAAATAAGTAAGGGGCAACACCAAACAAAAGTATGTACACAACATGTTTTATGTATTAAATAAGTAATTAAAGAAAAAAAATCACCAGATGCACAAATGTATCGAGTGATTTTTTAAAATAATTTTATTTATTAAATACAGATATTAAACCGTTTACAATTATGAACAGTGTTACAAGTGGAAGTATCCATTTGCAGTAGAAACGGATTTTTCCAGGAACTTTCAGGCCGTTTCCAGTGTTGACTTCTTTTAGGTAGTTGTCCCAGCCCCACCCGTATTTGCTTGTGCAGAAGAGTGTGTAAATTAGGGAACCAATTGGAAGTATTAGGTTACTTACAAGGAAGTCTTCTAAGTCCATTACATTAGTGCCTTTTCCTAAAGGATGGAAGCCGGATAGGATGTTGAAGCCAAGAACGCAAGGGATTGAGCCTATTATTATTAAAATTGTATTAATGAGGGCTGTCTTTTTTCGTCCCCAGCCCCATAAGTCCATACAAGATGACATTATGTTTTCAAAGACGGCTATTACTGTTGAGAAAGCCGCAAAAGCCATAAAGATGAAGAAGCAGCTTCCAATTATTCTGCCACCGGGCATTTTTATAAATATGTTTGGCAATGTTACAAAAATAAGACTTGGTCCCTGATCAGGATTTACTCCGAAAGCAAAACATGATGGGAATATTATAAGTCCTGAAACTATTGCAACAAAAGTGTCTAAGGCTACTATGTTGATTGATTCACCAAGTAGTGAATGGTCTTTACTTAAGTAGCTTCCGAAAATTGTCATGGAACCCATACCAATACTAAGTGTGAAAAATGCCTGATTCATTGCAGCAACAAGAACATTAATAAGTCCAATATTTTTTATTTGCTGAAAATCAGGTACTAAGTAGAAATACAAGCCCTTAGAAGCACCTTTTAAGAAAATGCTGTTCATTGCAAGTACAGCCATAATGACTAAAAGGGCAATCATCATACCTTTTGAAATTTTCTCAACACCATTCTGTAAGCCTAATGAGCAAACAAGAAATCCAATTATAATTACAACAACTGTCCAGAAAATCATTTCCGAAGGTACAGAATTCATATCAGTGAAATGATCCTTAACCTGAGAGGTTGTAGTACCAATAAAATCACCTTTGGCAGTGTCAAAGAAATATTTAAGCATCCATCCTGCAACTGTAGTATAAAACATCATTAATATATAATTGCCGGCCATTCCTATGTAACCATGTAAATGCCAAAACTGACCTTTCTTTTCTAAAGTTGTAAACGCTCTTGCAATACTTTGCTGACTAGCTCTACCAACAGAAAATTCCATTGTCAAAATAGGAAGACCTAGTATAACAAGAAATAAAACATAAAATAATACAAAACATCCGCCACCGTTATTTCCAACTACATAAGGAAAACGCCACACATTACCAATACCAATAGCGCAACCGGCAGAAATAAGTATAAATCCTAAACGGGATTTGAATTTTTCTCTTTCCATATAAATATAAAAACCTCAATTCTAAAATAGTCACTGAATCATATTAAATAATAAAAAACAATTTGTCAATTTAACGTATTAGAGCGATGAAATAAGCAATAAATCGAATATGCTTGTAAATAATGATTAAATGTTGCAATTAATACTACATTTTATTATAATAAAAATATTGCTACTTTAGTACGCTAAAGACTGCATGGCTTATAAATACTCCTTTGGGAGTGAGAAAATATTAACAAAGAAGGATGGAAAAATGAAAGATACTCTTGAAATCAGATGGCACGGTAGAGGTGGACAGGGCGCTAAAACAGCAGCATTATTGTTAGCTGAAGTAGCGTTTAAGACTGGCAAGAATGCTCAGGGATTTCCTGAATATGGTCCGGAAAGAATGGGTGCCCCTATTACTGCATATGACAGAATCAGTGATCAGCCTATTAGAGTTCATTCTAATATTTATGATCCTCAGTATGTTGTGGTTGTTGATGAAACATTGATAGAGATAGTTGATGTAACAAAAGGCTTAAGAGAAGATGGAGCAATCCTTATTAATACAGCCAGACCAAAAGAAGAAATTATTCCACATTTAAAGGGATATAAAGGCAAAGTTTATACAGTAGATGCAAGAAAGATTGCAATGGAAACATTAGGAAAGAATTTCCCTAATACACCAATGCTTGCAGCCATTGTTAAAGTTACCGGAGTTATTGACGATGAAACTTTCCTTAATGAAATGGAAGGTTCTTTTAAGCACAAGTTTGCTAAGAAACCTGAAGTTATTAAAGGTAATATGGATGCGTTAAGAATAGCGTTAAGGGAGGTTAAGTAAATGGCAAAGACAGATATATCGAGATTAGGTCAGGATGTGGCATGGCAGGATGTTACATGTGGTAATACAATTGTAGGTTGTGGTACAACAAAACAGTTTATAACAGGAGACTGGACTAATGTTGCCCCTGTTATTGATGAAGAAAAGTGTAAACAGTGTCTTTTATGTGTGCCTGTTTGCCCGGACAGTGCAATTCCTGTAAAAGAATATAAAAGACAGACTATAGATTACGATCATTGTAAGGGATGTGGTATTTGCGTTAAGGCATGCCCATTTGGAGCAATTAAGATGGAGGTGAAAAAATAATGCCAAAGAGAGTTTTATTATCAGGAAATGAAGCTGTAGCTACAGCTTTAAGACAGATTAATCCGGATGTTTTCCCGGCATTTCCAATTACACCTTCAACAGAAATACCTCAGTATTTTTCTAATTATGTTTCAAACGGATTAGTAGATACTGAATTTATTACAGTAGAAAGTGAACATAGTTCTATGAGTGCAGCTATAGGAGCTTCAGCAGCAGGTGCAAGAGCCCTTACAGCAACATCATCTGCAGGTCTTGCATTTATGTGGGAAGTTTTAGGAGTTGCTGCTTCAAGTAGATTGCCTATTGCATTGACAGCAGTTTGTAGAGCACTTACAGGACCACTTAACATTAACTGTGACCATTCAGACACAATGGGAGCAAAAGACAGTGGTTGGATTCAAATTTATGCTGAAAATAATCAGGAAGCTTACGACAATATGGTTATGGCATATAATATTGCTGAAAACAAAGATGTTAGACTTCCTATTATGATTTGTCAGGATGGTTTTATTACAAGCCATGCTGTAAACGATATGGAAATTTTAGATGATATGACAGTTAAGGATTTTGTAGGCGAATATGAACCTGAAGATTATCTTCTTAATCCAAATGAAACATTTGCAGTTGGCCCTTATGCTGTATCAGATTATTATATGGAATCAAGAAAAGCTCAGGCTCATGCCATGGAAAATGCAAAGCAGGTTATTCTTGATGTGGCAAAGGATTTTGAAAAAATCTCAGGCCGTAAGTATGGTCTTATTGAAGAATATAAGATGGAAGATGCAGAATATGCAGTAGTTATAATCGGTTCTGCAGCAGGAACAACTAAGGATGCTATTGATCATATGAGAGAAAATGGTGAAAAAGTAGGTCTTGTAAAGATTAGATCATTTAGACCATTCCCAGGCAAAGAGATTGCAAAAGCATTAAAGAATTGTAAAGCAGTTGCAGTAATGGATCGTTCAGAGAGCTTTTCAACTAACGGAGGACCTGTTGGTGCTGAAACAATGCAGGCTATGTATATTGAAAAATGTCAGGCACTTGCTATCAACATTATGTATGGTATTGGTGGTAGAGATGTAAGAGTTGAAGATATGATTAATGTATATGAAACATTAAAAGAAATCGCAAGAACAGGTGAGACAGGTGATGTTTACCGTTATATGGGATTAAGAGACAAGGAGGCAAAATAATGGGCTATAATTTTAAAGAAGTAATGAATAAACCTGAAAGATTTGCTCCAGGTCATAGAATGTGTGCAGGTTGTGGAGCAACAATTTGTGCAAGAAACGTGCTTCGTGGACTTCACGAAGGAGACAAGGCTGTTATTGGTTGTGCAACAGGATGTCTTAATGTTTCATCTTTCCAGTATCCATACGTTGCATGGGAAGACAGTTATATTCATAGTGCATTTGAAAATGCCAGCTCAACAATGGCAGGTGTTGAAGGGGCTTACAAGGCTATGAAGCGTAAAGGCAAGATTAAAGAAGATTATAAGTTTATTGTATTTGGCGGTGATGGTGGTACATATGATATTGGTATTCAGTCATTGTCAGGTGCAATGGAACGTGGAACAAATTATACATATGTGTGTTATGACAATGGTGCTTATATGAATACAGGAACACAGCGTTCTTCAGCTACACCTATGTATGCTGATACAACAACAACTCCTGTAGGTACACAGTGCAATGGTAAGGAACAGTACAGAAAAGATCTTGCAGCAATTCTTGCAGCACATGATATTCCTTATGTTGCTCAGACTACATATTTCAATGGAATGAAGGATTTGCATACGAAGGCTGAGAAGGCTATTTATACAGAAGGACCTGCATTTCTTAATGTTATGGCTCCATGTCCAACAGGTTGGAAGTATAAAACAGATGAAATTATGGATATTTGCAAATTAGCAGTAGAAACTAATTATTGGCCATTGTTTGAAGTAATTGATGGAAAGTGGATTTTAAACTATGAACCTAAGAACAGACTTCCAATCGAAGATTTCTTGAGAACACAGGGTAGATTTAAGCACTTATTTAAACCAGGTAATGAACATCTTATTGAAAAATTCCAGAAGGAAGTTGATAGAAGATGGGAAGATTTGTTATTTAAGTGTAGCAGATAATATTAATCACAAAAAACGTGACTGGAATGGTGAATTATGAAGAGTTTTAAGTTTAACAGAAAAAAAGAAGATTTGCTTCCTGTAATGAAGGCTAAAGCTGAAAAAGCAAACATTAAAATGACAAAAGAGAAGGACAAGATTTCTCTAATGTTAGAAACCGGAAAGTTTCAAAACGGTGAAGATGCAGTGCCTGTAATCTTTAAAGGGAAAATAACAAACACAGAAACAGGTTGTACATTTGATGGAAAATATACATACGGTTTTTATTTGTATACATTGGTTATAGTTGCAGCAATTCTTATAGTTGCAAGATTTTCCTGGTCGGCATATCAACATCAGATGGATAATATGATACTTTGTGGTATAGTAACAGTATTATTGATTGGATTGATTGTTGTTGTAACAAAAAAATCAAAAGGTGGAAAGAAAGTTATAGAGAATCTTCTAAATAATTTGGATTTAAAATAATAAAAACTTGACATAGTTATTGATGTAATTTAATATTAACATAATACCAACGGAGGTAACAGAAATGTTGCCTCCGTTTTTGCGTTGCAAGGCAGGATTGTAGGAGTGCGAAGCAGGTTAAAATCCGTAGAGTTAAGATTTGGGCTTTTGAAACTTAAATCATTATATGCAGAAAAAATGTTGCAGACGCGAATATAATAAAAAGGAAGAGAGGTAGGTTTATGAGTTTGGCAGAAATTGTATCAAAGATGGATGATTTTGTTTGGGGACCTGTAATGGCAATTTTTTATGTGATAGCAGGATTGATTGTTATTTTGATAAATATTAAAAATGTTCCATCAGGGCTTGCAATGATTTTTAAAATGGCATTTAACTTTAATGCAGTAGGTGGCAGATGAAGATTACCTGATTAAAAAAATAGATTGTAATTCATTAACACTGATAAGTAATAACTCAAAAAACGAAACAACAGAACTACAGTTAAGTTATGAAGGAGAAAACACAAACAATAATATAGAAGGAACTTGGTGCGATTCTGCAGGAAATGAATATGTTTTCGACAAAAACGGAAAATATAAATACAAAGAATTAGTTCAGGAGCAACCCAGTCATTACAACTTGTCTGGAACTTCTCGGACATAGCAAATGCACTTATGGCAATACCAAATCTAATCTGCTTGCTTGCAATGAGTGGTGTAATAGCTAAGGAAGTAGAAAGATACCAAAAGGTAATTGAGAAAGAAAAGAACTAGAAAACGGCTGACAGGCGACAAGTTTTTTTACTTGAGCAGCTTGACTATATTTATATGAAAAAAAGAGGGATATGTTTTAGATAATAATTGATTCACAAAATCAATTATTAAGATGCACTGAACAGAGAATTTATCAAAAATTCTCTGTGAATTGCATCGGTTCTAAAATAAATAAACCTCTTTTTTTCATCAATAAATATTCAAGCTGTGAAGTAAAAGACTGTCGCCTGTCAGCCGTTTTCTGGTGAATTTTCGGCAACAGAAAAATTCTTTTTCCTTGATAATAATTAGAAAAATAGATATACTTAATAGCGTATTACTTTTACAAGGGATAAAGTTGGAGGCTATATAATGAATTTAATTGAGATTAAGGATTTGTATGAAAACAAAGAAAATTTTATAGATAAAGAAATTGAGGTTGGCGGCTGGGTTCGTAGCATTAGAGATTCAAAGACTTTTGGATTTATTGTCTTAAATGATGGAACTTGCTTTAAACCATTACAGGTTGTTTACAGCGATAAGCTTGATAACTTTAGCGAAGTTTCTAAGACAAATATTGGTGCTGCATTAATAGTAAAGGGGAAGCTTGTGGCAACTCCTAATGCTAAGCAGCCTTTTGAAATTCAGGCAGATGAAGTATATGTGGAAGGTGAAAGTACACCGGATTATCCATTACAGAAGAAGCGACACAGTTTTGAATACCTTAGAACTATTTCACATTTAAGACCTAGAACAAATACATTCCAGGCAGTTTTCAGAGTGCGCTCACTTTGTGCTTACGCAATTCACAAATTTTTCCAGGAGCAGGGATTTGTTTATGTGCACACACCACTTATAACAGGAAGCGACTGTGAAGGCGCAGGAGAAATGTTTCAGGTTACAACAATGGACTTAAATAATGTGCCAAAAACAGAAGAAGGAAAAGTAGATTATACAGAAGACTTCTTTGGAAAACCAACTAACTTAACAGTTTCAGGTCAGTTAAATGGCGAAACTTATGCAATGGCATTTAAGAAGATTTATACATTTGGACCAACATTCAGAGCCGAAAATTCTAACACAACAAGACACGCAGCAGAATTTTGGATGATTGAACCTGAAATAGCTTTTGCAGACCTTGCAGATGACATGGAACTTGCAGAAGCAATGATAAAATACGTAATAAAGTATGTTTTGGAAAACGCACCGGAAGAAATGAATTTCTTTAACAGCTTTGTTGACAAAGGATTATTAGATAGATTAAATCACGTAATAAATTCAGAATTTGGTCGTGTTACTTATACAGAGGCAATTAAATTATTGGAAGAACACAATGATAAGTTTGAATACAAAGTAAGCTGGGGTGTAGATCTTCAGACAGAACATGAACGTTACCTTACAGAGCAGATTTTTAAACGCCCTGTATTTGTAACAGATTATCCAAAGGAAATAAAAGCATTCTATATGAAGCTAAACAAAGATGGAAAAACAGTTGCTGCAATGGACTGTTTAGTTCCGGGAATCGGTGAAATCATAGGTGGAAGTCAGAGAGAAGAAAATTATGAAGTATTAACTAAGAGAATGGAAGAATTAGGACTTAACGAAAAAGACTACCAGTTCTATCTTGACCTTAGAAAATATGGAACAGCAAGACATGCCGGTTTTGGATTAGGATTTGAAAGAATGATAATGTATTTAACAGGCATGGGAAATATTCGTGACGTAATCCCATTCCCAAGAACTGTAAATAACTGCGAATTGTAAGAAAACGGCTGACAGGTGGCAAAGTTTTTTACTTGAGCAGCTTGATTCATTTATATAGAAAAAATAGGGATATTTTTTAGATAATAATTGATTCACAAAATCAATTATTAAGATGTACTGAGCAGAGAATTTATCAAAAATTCTCTGCTCAGTGCATCGGTTCTAAAAGAAATAGACCTATTTTTTTCTATAAACAAATGTTCAAGATGTGAAGTAAAAGACTGCCGCCTGTCAGCCGTTTTCGGGAAAAAGCAGTAATTTAAAGATCTTGGATAGCACATTAAGAATTTCTTAAGAATTGTTGTAAGTTGTTTTTAAAATTTTGATATTAATATATAGGCATATGATGAAGATGTGTGAAAAACGCAGTGTCATATTTAGATGGAGGGTAATATGTACAATATTTTAGTTTGTGATGATGACAAAGATATAGTGGAGGCTATTGATATTTATTTGTCAAAGGAAGGTTATAACGTTATTAAGGCTTATGACGGAATGGAAGCAATGGAAATTTTGAAGAAGGAAGATATTCAGTTACTTCTTATTGATGTTATGATGCCAAGACTTGACGGTATAAGAGCTACTTTGAAAATAAGAGAAAAAAGCAGTATTCCAATTATTATTTTGTCAGCAAAATCAGAAGATTCAGACAAGATTATAGGACTTGATGTGGGAGCGGATGATTATATCACAAAGCCATTTAATCCATTGGAATTAATTGCAAGAGTTAAGTCTCAGATTAGACGTTACACAAGACTTGGAACAATTGCAGAGCCTAAAAGTAATGTTTATAGCGTAGGCGGTCTTGAAATCGACGACGAGTGTAAAGAAGTAAAAGTTGACGGAGAAATAGTGAAACTTACACCTTTTGAGTATAATATTTTACTTTTCTTAGTTAAGAACCCGGGAAGAGTTTTTACAATCGACCAGATTTATGAGGCCGTTTGGAATGAGGAAGCTGTTGCGGCAGACAATACAGTGGCTGTACATATTAGACATATCCGAGAAAAAATCGAAATTAATCCAAAAGAACCAAGATACTTAAAAGTAGTATGGGGAGTTGGATACAAAATCGAGAAGCAGTAGAAAGGAAATGAGATATGAAAAAGCAAAGAATATTTTTACATACTTTAATATTAGTGCTTGCAGCAGCCTGCTTTGGAACAGCAGCCTATGGTTGGACTAAATATGCTAATGTAAAAGCTAAAAATGAGTATAGGTGGGAATACCAGGACCAGTATGAGACACTTATAACTGATTCGTTGCAGGATATTGTAGCACAATATTTGTATATGAAGAATTTTTCTGATAATAAAAAAGTTCTTGTTGAAAGTAGTGAGTATGGAAATTTAACAGCAAAAGACATAAAAAAAATTTATAAAAATGAAGATAAAAAAAATGAGTTCTATAATAAGTTATATGATTTAGAAAGCACGAAAAATGATGATGAAATTTTTATGACAGATGAGCAGAATAATCAATATAAATATTATAAGAAAGCAGTGAAATATATAGCTGAATATGAAGATATACAAGATTTTGATGCTGTAAAAAGTATGATTTATGATAAATCTAATATTCCTGAAATTAATTCAGCAAGAGATGGACTGAATTATGAGATAATGTATACTGACGGTGAAAATTCACATAAAATCACTACAAGTAATAATTTGTCTGATAACAATAAATATAGAGATTATTGTATTATTGAAAATGGGGCAATAAATCCACTGGAAAATAAAGGCATAATGGAAAATTTTAATATGTATATTGAAGATATGTTTGAAAATGCCAGTGGCGAGGGAGGATATGAAACGTCAATATATTTAAGTGATAGAGCTGAAGAATTATGGGTAAATTATTATGATGATGTAAAAGATTTTCCAAAAGCTCTTATTGAATGTTCTTTTGCTGTAGATAAGACAGATAGTGGATATTTAAATAAATTGCATGCTAATTATGAAAAGGCACCATCTAATCTTTCAGGTACTAAGAAAAGTTTATCAGTAATTGTATTAATGTGTGGCATATATGTTTTGGTGGCATTTGTATTATATTTGTTACTAATGGTTCAGGCGGGCCATAAGGAGAAAGGTGATAAGCCTTTATTAAACAAGTCAGATAAATTGTGGTGGGATGTAGAAGTGTTTGTGGCATTTATTGCTTGCTTCATTGCAATTATTCCGTTGTCACAGAATGTATATTACAATTGGAAGTATGAGGAGAAAACTTTGTTCAAGATTCTTCTGGTAGGCACAGGCATAGCATCACTTGTTGCTGTGGAATTAACAGTTTTGTTAAGTGAAAGTTTTGCCAGAAGAATAAAATGCAAAACATTTTGGAAGACAACTTTAATAGGAAAGATTTTTTATGGAATCAAAAAAATAATTAATTATTTACTGTTAAATGTAAAAACGTCAATTCTTGTTATTGCTTTTGGAATAACCAGCTTTATCTGGTGCAGTATGGCGATATTGGGAGCTTATAATGAATATACATTGTTTGTTCCAACTTTAATGATAATAATTATAATAGTTGTAGTTTGTGCATTTGTACTTATTTTCTTTAAAGAATATGATTCAATTACAGAAGGAACAAAGAAAATATCAGAAGGTAATTTGGATTATAAGATTGAAGATGAGTATAAATTCAAATTAAACAGAAGTTTGAAAGAATCAATAAATAATATTGGCGACGGATTGAGCAAGGCTGTGGCAGAAAGTGTTAAAAATGAGAGAACTAAAACTGAACTTATTACTAATGTTTCCCACGACCTGAAAACACCACTTACTTCTATTATTAATTATGTAGGGTTGTTAAAAACAGAAGGACTTAAAAGTGATAATGCAGAAAAATATTTGGAGGTAATTGACAGAAAATCCATAAGGCTTAAAAATCTTACAGAAGATTTGGTGGAGGCATCTAAGTTAAATGCAGGGGCAATCAATTTTGAAATGCAGCAGATAGACATAGTTCAATTAGTGAACCAAAGTCTTGGAGAGTATGAAGAAAAATTCGAAGAAAAACATCTTACTGTAATGAAAACAATACAGGAAGAACCGTTATATGTAATGGCAGACGGAAGAAAAACATGGAGAGTGTTTGAAAATTTATACGGAAATATTTATAAATATGCAATGGATAACACAAGAGTTTATGTGGATATAACAAGACAAAATGACAAGGTTGTTATATTTATAAGAAACATTTCAGCATCTCCGTTAAACTTTAATGCCAAGGAATTAACGGAAAGATTTGTAAGAGGCGATAAGTCAAGAACTACTGAAGGCAGTGGTCTTGGATTATCAATTGCAAAATCCATCGTCGAAAAACAAAATGGTCAGATGAATATTTATTTAGATGGCGATTTGTTTAAGGTTGAGATAATGATGAACTTAAAACAGGCTTAAAATAAAATTAATATCAGAGTGTACAAAAAGTCTTCTCCACACCGTTATACAGGCGAAAGTGTGAAGAAGGCTTTTTTTAAAAGTAATCAAAAAAAGGTGTTGACTTTTGGAAAATGCTCTCATATAATGGAACAGTACGTTTATAGGTTGTAATATGCCTATGCGTAAAATAAATATGTGATTAACACATAATTCTAATAACAGGAGGTGAAAACGGAATGCCTACATTTAACCAGTTAGTAAGAAAAGGACGTCAGTCAGCAGTTAAGAAGTCTACTGCACCAGCATTGTTAAAGAGTTACAACTCACTTAACAAGAAGATGAATGATACAGCTTCTCCACAGAAGCGTGGTGTTTGTACAGCAGTTAAGACAGCTACACCTAAGAAGCCTAACTCAGCTCTTAGAAAGATTGCCAGAGTTCGTCTTTCTAATGGTATCGAAGTAACAAGCTACATCCCAGGTGAAGGACATAACCTTCAGGAACATAGCGTTGTTCTTATCCGTGGTGGTAGAGTAAAAGACTTACCAGGTACAAGATATCATATCATTAGAGGTACTCTTGATACTGCAGGTGTTGCAAATAGACGCCAGGCACGTTCTAAGTATGGTGCTAAGAGACCTAAAGCAGGTAAATAGTAGCAGGATGGCTTAATTAAGCCAATCACGGGTTGAATGAATTTGTGACGGTTATTAGAATTATGCTAGAGATATAGACAGTCTAAAGCCGTGAGCAAGGACACAACTTAAGTGAGTACCTAAGATCTAATCGCATGTATCCACTATATGCGGTTACATGCAAAACGGAATTTCTAAATAAAAGTATAAAAATGGAAATTCTGTCAAAATTGATTAAGGAGGGAAGTAACATGCCACGTAAAGGACATACTCAGAAAAGAGAAGTATTAGCTGATCCAATGTATAACAGCGTAGTAGTTACAAAGCTTATCAACAACATTATGTTAGATGGTAAGAAAGGTGTAGCTCAGAAGATTGTTTACGGAGCATTTGATAAGATTGCTAACCAGACAGGCAAGGATGCTATTGAAGTATTCGAAGAAGCTATGAATAACGTTATGCCAGCTCTTGAAGTTAAGGCTAGACGTATCGGTGGTGCAACATATCAGGTACCTATCGAAGTAAGACCTGAAAGAAGACAGGCTTTAGGACTTCGTTGGATCACATTGTATTCACGTCAGAGAAGTGAAAAGACAATGGAAGAAAGATTAGCTAACGAAATTATGGATGCAGCAAACAACACAGGCTCATCTGTTAAGAAACGTGAAGATATGCACAAGATGGCTGAAGCTAATAAGGCTTTTGCTCATTATCGTTTCTAATATAAAACTGCAATTGTCACAGGACAGGCTGTTATGCAGTTTGTAACTGTGACCGTATGGCAGTGAAGAATTACAAGAAGGTAATTCTTTAATAAGATATTAAATTAAGGAGGAAAAAACCTTGGCTGGAAGAGAATATCCACTAGAGAGAACAAGAAACATTGGTATTATGGCTCATATCGATGCCGGTAAGACTACTTTAACAGAACGTATCTTATATTATACTGGTGTAAACTATAAAATTGGTGAAACTCATGATGGAGCTTCTACAATGGACTGGATGGAACAGGAACAGGAAAGAGGTATCACAATTACTTCTGCCGCTACAACTTGTCACTGGACATTAGAAGATCATCATAAGCCAAAGGCTGGTGCGTTAGAACATCGTATCAACATTATCGATACACCGGGACACGTTGACTTCACAGTAGAAGTAGAACGTTCACTTCGTGTATTAGATGGTGCTGTTGGTGTATTTGATGCTAAGGCTGGTGTTGAACCACAGTCAGAAAACGTATGGCGTCAGGCTGACACATACAATGTACCTCGTATGGCATTCATCAACAAGATGGATAAAATGGGTGCAGATTTCTTTTATTCAGTTCAGACAATTATTGATCGTTTAGGAAAGAATGCTATTCCTGTACAGATCCCAATCGGTAAGGAAGATGATTTCATCGGATTAATCGATTTGTTTGAAATGGAAGCATATTATTATAAAGATGATAAGGGTGAAGACATCGAAATCACAGCTATTCCTGATGACTTAAAGGATCTTGCTAATGAATGGCATGAAAACCTTGTTGAAAAGATTTGTGAATTAGATGATGACCTTATGATGCAGTACCTTGAAGGAGAAGAACCTTCTATCGATGATATGAAGGCTGCTCTTAGAAAAGGAACAATCGCTTGTGAAGCTGTTCCTGTATTCTGTGGTTCTGCTTATAAGAACAAAGGTGTTCAGAAGATGTTAGATGGTGTTATCGAATATATGCCAGCACCAACAGATATCCCTGACATTACAGGTACTGATGAAGATGGTAACGAAGTAGTTCGTCATTCTTCAGATGATGAACCTTTTGCAGCATTAGCTTTCAAGATTATGACTGACCCATTTGTAGGTAAGTTAGCATTCTTCAGAGTTTACTCAGGTACAATGAACTCAGGTTCATATGTTTTAAATGCTACAAAGAATAAGAAAGAACGTGTAGGCCGTATCGTACAGATGCATGCCAACAAGCGTACTGAAATTGATAAAGTATATTCAGGAGATATCGCTGCTGCTGTAGGTTTCAAAATTACTACAACAGGTGATACAATCTGTGATGAACAGCATCCTGTAATTCTTGAATCAATGGAATTCCCAGAACCAGTTATTGAGCTCGCTATTGAGCCTAAGACAAAGAATGACCAGGGTAAGATGGGTGAAGCTTTAGCTAAGTTAGCTGAAGAAGATCCTACATTCCGTGCTCATACAGACACAGAAACAGGTCAGACAATCATAGCTGGTATGGGTGAGCTTCACTTAGATGTAATCGTAGACAGACTTCTTCGTGAATTTAAGGTAGAAGCTAACGTTGGTGCACCTCAGGTTGCATACAAAGAAACATTTACTAAGGCTGTTGATGTTGATAGCAAATATGCTAAGCAGTCAGGTGGTCGTGGACAGTATGGTCACTGTAAAGTTAAATTTGAGCCTATGGATCCAAACGGTGAAGAACAGTTTAAGTTTGAATCTACAGTAGTTGGTGGTAACATTCCTAAGGAATATATCCCAGCTGTTGGTGAAGGTATCGAAGAAGCTGCACAGTCAGGTATTATTGCTGGATTCCCTGTACTTGGTGTACATGCTACAGTATATGATGGATCTTACCATGAAGTCGATTCATCAGAAATGGCTTTCCACATCGCTGGTTCTATGGCATTTAAGGATGCTATGGCTAAGGCAGATCCAGTATTACTTGAGCCTATTATGAAGGTTGAAGTAACAATGCCTGAAGAATACATGGGTGATGTTATCGGAAGCTTAAATTCAAAGCGTGGACAGATCGAAGGTATGGACGATATCGGTGGTGGAAAGATTGTTAAAGCATTTGTTCCATTGTCAGAAATGTTCGGTTACTCAACAGAACTTCGTTCAGCTACTCAGGGACGTGGTAACTATTCAATGTTCTTTGAAAAGTACCAGGCAGCTCCAAAGTCTGTTCAGGATAAGATTGCATCTGCAAGAGCAAAATAATATATGGATTTAACCATTAATTTAATATAAAGGCTTGAAAATCTTCCCATTATAAAATATAATGGGAGATAAGCCTATGTAAAAGACCACAAGGTCTGAAATTTTAATTTTATTATTTTTAGGAGGATTATCAAAATGGCAAAAGCTAAGTTTGAAAGAACAAAACCACATTGTAATATTGGTACAATCGGACATGTCGATCATGGTAAAACAACTTTAACAGCAGCTATTACTAAAGTACTTGCTGAAAGAGTTGAAGGTAATGAAGCTACAGATTTCGAAAATATCGACAAGGCTCCAGAAGAAAGAGAAAGAGGTATCACAATCTCTACAGCTCACGTTGAATATGAAACAAAGAAGAGACATTACGCTCACGTTGACTGCCCAGGCCATGCTGACTATGTAAAGAACATGATCACAGGTGCTGCTCAGATGGACGGTGCTATCCTTGTAGTTGCTGCTACTGATGGTGTTATGGCTCAGACAAAGGAACATATCTTACTTTCACGTCAGGTAGGTGTTCCAAAAATCGTTGTATTCATGAACAAATGTGATATGGTTGATGATGAAGAATTACTTGAATTAGTAGAAATGGACGTTACAGAAATCCTTGAAGAATATGGTTTCGACGGAACTCCAATCATCAAAGGTTCAGCTCTTAAAGCTCTTGAAGATCCATCATCAGAATGGGGCGATAAGATTATGGAATTAATGGATACAGTTGATGATTACTTCCCAGATCCAGAAAGAGATACAGATAAGCCTTTCTTAATGCCAGTAGAAGACGTATTCACAATCACAGGTCGTGGTACAGTTGCTACAGGTAGAGTAGAAAGAGGAACACTTCACTTAAACGATGAAGTTGAAATCGTCGGTGTTAAGGAAGAAACACAGAAGACAGTTATCACAGGTATTGAAATGTTCAGAAAGCTTCTTGATGAAGCTCAGGCTGGTGATAACATCGGTGCTCTTTTAAGAGGTATCAACAGAGACCAGATCGAAAGAGGTCAGGTTCTTGCTAAACCAGGTTCAGTAACATGCCATAAGAAATTTACTGCTCAGGTTTACGTATTAACAAAGGATGAAGGTGGACGTCATACTCCTTTCTTCAACAACTACAGACCACAGTTCTACTTCAGAACAACTGACGTAACAGGTGTTTGTGAATTACCAGATGGTGTAGAAATGTGTATGCCTGGTGATAACGTAGAAATCACAGTTGAACTTATTCACCCAATCGCTATGGAACAGGGTCTTGGATTCGCTATCCGTGAAGGTGGTAGAACAGTAGGATCAGGTAAGGTTGCTACAATTATCGAATAATTAACGTTATCAATGAATAGAGCGCAAGCTCACTATAAATAAAGAAAACCACGGTCGTGTTTACACGAAACCGTGGTTTTCCTTTGTTTATAGGGCTCGCAGGCATTCTATGAATGACGCGAGCTTATTGATTACGGAGTAATCAATAAGACAGGCTTGCGCAAAAACATAAGCATTCCCGAAATTTTCGGGGATGCCTTTTTTTCGTGCTTATGAGGATATTTTGAGAAAAGTGTCGTCAAAAGTGTCGTCAAAATTCATCTAAAAGTAAGAAAGGGGACTTATATAAGGCTCTTTGTCAAGAATGGGATGACGCAAGTTTATAAATTGAGATAGACAAATGTTGACAATGGTAACATTCACTTATATATTTATGAATGTCAGAAATATGTTACTGAAGAATTTACCTTATATTTAAAGTCAAAAGAAGCTGAGAAAAAGAGGAATGCATTGGAGAATATTAGGACACTTTCATACGCTTATATTAATTTTTATATTGAACACCCGACATATTATAGTTTTATGTATCGCAATACATATATAAAAATAGAATTTACAATGGAAAAAAAGGATGAAAATTATCCTCCATATAATGTTTTTCGTGAGCAGTAAGGGCGATTGGCAGAAAAAATTGGAATATCGTTTGAAGAGTTACTTACTAGGTTAACAAGATTATGGGCTTTATTGCATGGACTGACAGCTTTTCTTATTTCTGATAACGTACAATGGAACAATGAGTGGCAATTATGCCTGGAAAAAGAATTTAACTAAATGTAATGCAGAAAGAATTAGAAATAATAAGAGAGCGTCGTAAAATGTGGGAACAACGTCTTCCAGATGTTTATGACATATTGTATCAAGGAAGTATGAAAGCTAAAACAGTAGCAGCAAATACACTTGAAGAAGTAAAACATTCTATGAAAATTGATTATTTCGAAAATAAAAATCTTCTAAGTAAAGAAAATGAAAGATAATACATTTTTCTTAGGAAAAAGTGGATTGTTACAGAAATTCCTTTACAAAAAGGCTTACAGTAGTAATAATAATTCAAATAATAGCATTTAAAACGTATAAATGGTATAATTTGAGAATGTATGTTAGAAAACATAATGATTTTTTTTTACTATGGATTGCAAGATTCAAGTAGATGAATTGCAAAATAATATTATAAAAAGTATTAAAAGGGAGTTTATAATGAAAAAATTAACAAAGGAAGAGAAGCATAAGCAGTGTCTTAAAGAGATTAAAGCTACAATGTTAGTTGTGGTCGTATGCTTTTTGTGGCACGTGCTTACAGCATTTTTACTGAATTCTAAAGGAGGCACTTTATTCCATATGCCTTTATGGTTCGTGGTTTCGGTGTTTGGCACAATAATTTTGGCAATTATTGGGGTGTTCTGGTTGTTAAAATTTGTGTTTGTAGATTTCTCTTATGATGAGGAGGAATGCGAAGATGAACAGTAATCAGATTATAATTTTATCAGTTTTTCTGGTCTACTTATTATTTAATGTGGTAGTAAGTTTTGTTTATAGCAGAAAGGCAGAAAAGAGTTTGAATACTTCTGAGGAGAAGAAGTATTTTATCGGTGGAAGAAATATGAATGGTATAGTACTAGCCATGACTATTATGGCAACTTATACTTCAGCAAGTTCTTTTATTTCTGGACCGGGAGCAGCAGGACTTACATATGGCTATGCTCAGGCTTGGATTGCAGCAATTCAGGTGCCGGTTACTTTTTTGGTACTTGGAGTGTTAGGAAATAAGTTGGCGCTGGTTTCAAGAAGAACAGGAGCGGTAACTGTAGTTGGATATTTTAAGGCAAGATACAAAAGTTCAGCTCTTGTAATTATTACAAGTGTTGGTCTTATTGCTTTCTTTATTGCGCAGATGATAAGCCAGTTTACAGGTGGAGCCACACTTATTGCTTCAATAACAGGATTGGACCACGTAACTTCGCTTTTGATTTTTGGAACCGTTGTTGTATTGTACACAGCTGTTGGCGGATTTAGTGCTGTAGTAATTACAGATACAATTCAGGGAATTGTAATGTGTGTGGGAACATTTTTATTTATATTTTTTGTCCTTAAAGCAGGTGGAGGCTTGGCATCAATTGATGCAGGACTTGCCAATAATTTGCCTAATGTTTATAATGATATTTTTTCAAAATACACACCGGGAGGATTGCTTAGTTTCTGGATTTTGGTAGGTTTTGGAACATTGGGACTTCCACAGACTGCAGTTCGTGCCATGGGATTTAAGAATACGAAGAGTATGCATCAGGCAATGTGGATTGGTGTATTAACATGTAGCTTTGTAATTGTTGGCATGCATCTTGCGGGAACTTGGGCAGGAGCATTTGTTGATGTGGATAACCTTCCAACATCAGATTATTTTATTCCATATATTGTTCAAAAAATTATGCCAACAGGAGTTGCGGCAATTTTCCTTGCAGCTCCAATGGCTGCAGTAATGTCTACGGCTGATTCGCTTTTGATTCTTGCCACAGCCGCAATTGTAAAGGATTTATGGAAGAATTATGTTGTAAAAGATGATCCTGAAAAAAATAAGTCATACGAGAAAAATGTTAAGTCGATAAGTACAGTTATTACAATTATATTAGGTATAGTAGTTATGGTTCTTACAATTAATCCACCTGATATTATTTTCGTGCTTAATATGTTTGCTTTCGGTGGTTTGGAATGCACTTTCTTCTGGCCACTTGTTGGTGGTTTGTTCTGGAAAAAAGGAACAAAGCAGGCTGCAGTTTGCAGTAGCGTAGGTGCAATTGCAACTTATATTTTTGCAACATATTTTATTAACATTGCAGGACTTAACGCAGTTGTTTGGGGACTTCTTGTAGGTGGAATTTTGTATTTTGGAATTGGAATGGTAACAGGAAGAAAAGGTTTGGATCCGGATATTTTGGACAAATGTTTTTAATAAGGCCATAGGAGTTTTGACACTCTAATTAAATAAGAAAAAGCAGGTACAAAAATGAATAAAGTAATGAAGAGAATTTTAAAGATAGTTGGCATTGCCATAGCAGTAATTGTGGTTGTATTAATTGGATATATTATTTACTTATATGCAAGTTATCATCGCATTGAAGACAATAAGAAATTAAAGGTTGAAAGCCGTATTGAGCAGTCTAGAGCTAGCGAAAAACTTTCTACAGGAAAGGAATATTCGGCACTTACTTATAATATTGGTTTTGGTGCGTACACACCGGATTTCAGTTTCTTTATGGATGGCGGTAAGTCATCATGGGCAAAGAGCAAGAAAAGTGTTATCTCAACTGTTAACGGTGCAGGTGAGCTGGTTAAGTCATATAATCCTGATTTTGCCCTAATCGAGGAAGTGGATTTAAACTCTACCAGAAGTTATCATGTAAATGAGTATTCATTATTAAAAAATGTTATGAAAGATTATGATTGTGTGTTTGCACAAAATTATGATTCAGCATTTTTGTTTTATCCGTTTACCCAGCCTCACGGAAGCAGTAAGTCAGGACTTGCGTTGTTTTCAAAATATAGCATTACGGATTCTTTAAGAAGAAGTTTTCCGGTTTCAACATCTTTTAGCAAGTTTTTTGATTTGGACAGATGCTATAGTATTTCAAGGGTTCCTGTAGACAATGGAAAGGAATTAGTTATTTTTGAACTTCATATGTCTGCTTACGGAAACAGTGATGAAATACGTGAGGGACAGATTAATATGTTGGTTTCTGATTTGGAAAAAGAGTACAAGGCAGGCAATTATGTTTTGTGTGGCGGGGATTTTAACCACGATTTGAAAGCATCTGAAGATGATTCAGAAAACAGGGAATCATGGGCTTATCCTTTTCCAAGAAAGAAACTTCCAAATGAGTTTTCTTTTTGCATAGATCAGTTATCTGATGAGAAAAAAGACAATCTTTGGAATAGTGCAAGAAATGCAGATATGGAGTATAAGCCGGGAGTAACTTATACAGTTACGTTGGATGGTTTTATTATTTCCGACAATATAGAATGTGTAAAATATGATAATATTAACACAGGCTATACTTATTCAGACCATGATCCGGTTTATGTAAAGTTTAAATTGAAATAAAAAATAAAAGTTAATATAAAACTAATTTAAAATAATATCAAAATGATTGGTAAATTTTTAACGAGATTTTTAAATTAAATAATCTTGACATAGTTAGTGAAAGTTGTATTATATTAACTAGTTTTATATAACTAACTTGATTAGAATATATAAAAACTAAGTTAATTAGGTTCGGCATAGCAGTTTACTTAGTATTATTTGAATATTTGATTATGGAAGGGAGATTAATAATGTCAGAAATTAACAGTATTGATGTGGAAGAAGATCAGTTTGCATATCGTTACGATACACAGCTTCTTATAGATAGAAGAGATGAAGATTTGGATGAAGATGAAATATCAGACTACATTACAGAGCATTTTGAAGGAAACTGTTTAATAGCAGTTGGTGATGAAGATTTGATTAAAATACATTTTCATACAAATGAACCTTGGAAGGTTTTGGAATATTGCAACAGCATAGGCGAGATTTACGATATTGTTGTTGAAGATATGATAAGACAGTCTAATGGATTGCAGGGCTAGAATTACAAGAATAATAAATATACAGAAATTGGAGATGCGTTTGCGTTTCCGATTTCTTTTTTTTACGGATTCACATTTTTTCTTTTGAACCATATAAGTTTTTTTACGTATATATATAGTAGAAGATTAAATCGGAGATTAGTTTTATGTGTAAAAATACAAAAATATGGATGAAAGCGGCAATAATGCGAGCAATCAGAACCATAGCCCAGACCTTTGTTGCAACAGTGGGAACAGCAGCAGTTATGTCAGAAGTAAACTGGAAAGTTGTAATTTCAGCTACAGTTTTGGCAGGATTTTTGAGCATAGCTACAAGTTTAACAGGATTGCCTGAATGCGAAGAAAAAGAAAAATCTTAAAAAGATTTATATTTGTAAATGAATATTTAGAAAAAAAGTGGTAAAATAAGTAAAGGTGTTATTAAAAAACGAAAGAAGAAAGAATTTAGAATATGAGAAACAAAATCAAACAGATTATAGCTGTGTTTTTTGTTATGGCAGCAACGGCAGTTGTATGGAATGCACCTGTTTGGGCAGGCACAGCAACACAGGCGGAATTAACCGGCACACAGGAAGACATTGAACTTAACAAAGAAGTTACAATTAATTGGGAAAAGAATGGTAGTACAGTTGACTATTACTTTACACCAACAGAAAACAAGAGATATTTATTTGTTTTAACAGATAATGATGACAGATTTCCAGGTTTATATCAGGGAGATGACAAGTTAAGTTGGTTTAGTTATTATTCAACAGTAGATGGAAAGATGTATCTTCAGACACCTGTGTTAGAAGCAGGAACAAAATATGATATTTATTTTACATCACGTGAAGGTGAAACAGAAATTCAGTTTGGATTCTACGATGATATCTGGCATGGAGCAGAAGAAATGGACAATTCTGCAACAGGCATAATGAAAAAAGGATATATCGATGATGGAACTAATTATTCACGTTGTAAAATTTATAAAATAACAGTTCCGGAAGATGGAGCATACGAATACAGAGTATCAGGATTAAACCCTACAGGTATTGCAGATGACGACTATGATTTTGATGTGGATATTTATGATGAAGATGGAAATTGGAATAGTAATCAGGACAGTGTACCTAACTGGGGTGGCAGTAGTGATGCATGTGCATTTGCCAACTTAGAAGCAGGAAAAACTTATTATCTTGTTTTGGCAAACTATTCAGTTGACAATGCATATGAGTATACATTATCGAGAACAAATTTAGGCATAGAATTAAATAGTGAAAAAACGTTAAATTGGAATGAAATAGGAGATTATTTCTATTATCATTTTATACCTGAAAAAACACAGTCATATCTTTTTACAGTTTCTGACAATGGTGATAGAGTTCCACAAATTGGAAGAACTGATGAAACATGGAAAAATATGATGTATGATGTAGATGGCAAAATTAGATTGGTAACACCAGTATTAGAAGCAGGAAAGGAATATACACTTTATGTGCCTATTGCAGCAGGTGAAAATAGTGTACGGGTTGGTTTCTATGATAATATATGGGAAGATGTAAATACTCTTGAAACACCTTGTTCAGGTACAATAGGAAAAGGAACGAAAAGATTTGATGGAAAAGCTTGGTATCCAAGTAACAGACTTTACAAAGTAACAGTTCCAACAACTACAAATTATGTATATAAGGTAACTGGTTTCAATAAAGAAAAAGAATATAGTACTTTACTAAGATTTTTAAATGAAGACCTTTCAGAAGTTGAAGGACAAAGAGAAATAAATGACATTAAGCTTACCGGTTCAATTTATACAACAGTAAAATTAGAAGCAGGAAAGACATACTATTTGCGATTTTCAAATTACACGCTAGATAGTGGAGTTGATTACAAAATAGTTATTAATAATCTTAATATTGAGAACGCAAAAAATTTAGGTGAAAGCGCAGAAGGAAAGTTAAGTGCTTCAAGTGACACAACATACAAATTTGTTGCCACAGAAGATAAGGTATATAACTTCACAGATACAAAAGTATCAGAAGATGTAAAAGAATTTTCAATATATGATAATGATTTAAATAATATATCTACTAATAGTATTAAAAAATCAAAAGTAACATACAATGAAAATAATGAACCTAAAGTAGATTATGTTACTTACAAGATTTATCTTAAAAAAGGAACATATTACATTAATCTTAATAACACTTCTGATAAAGAAACAGAATATAATATTAAAGTAGAAAATGAGGAACTCGTTGATATAGACAGCATTAATTTAGATTCTAATTACATTGAAATTGAAGAAGGTGTAAAGAAAGCTGTTAAGCACACTATAAATCCTGATAATGCTACATTTACAAGTGTTGATTGGAAAGTTTCAGACACTAGCATTGTATCACTTGGATATGTAGGTAATGTTATGAATATTGAAGCTTTAAAAGAAGGCGAATGTGATATTACAGTAACAGCTAAAAATGGCAAAAAAGCAGTTTGTCATATTGTTGTAAAAAAAGCCGGGGACCATAAGTATGACAGCACAATTGAAAAAGCTAGCACATCTAAGGATGGAAAGATAATTGATAAATGTAGCCGTTGTGGAGATGTAAAAGTTGCACAGATTATTTCACATCCAACAAAGGTAGTTTTAAATAATAGCAATTTTGTTTATGATAGCAAGGTTAAGACACCAACAGTTACTGTTACAAGTGCAGATGGCAAAACAATTGATTCTGCTAATTATGATATTTCATATGCTAATGACAGAAAAGATGCAGGAACATACGATGTGAAAGTTACTTTTAAGGGCAACTACACAGGAAGCTTAACAACTAAGTTTACAATAGCAAAGGCTAACCAGAGTTTAAAAATTAAATCACCTAAGAAGAAAATGAAGGTTGGTGCAAAGGCTAAAATTAAAATAAAAGCTAACAAAGGTCATGGAAAAGTTACATACAAAGTATCTAACAAGAAGATTGCAAAAATCAAGAAAGGTAAGTTAGTAGCCCTTAAAAAGGGAAAAGTTAAATTAACAGTAACTTTAAAGGCAACTAAGAACTATAATCAGAAGAAAGTTACAATAACAATAAAAGTTAAATAATAATTTAAAGGGTGCCACCTTTCAACACAATTAGTTGACAGGTGGCATTTTTATACCCCCAACAGCCAAATGTTGTGGCATTTCACGTCACATAACAATAAGCACAATGTTACAATCAATATCCAACTACAACTTTTGAACTGTTTTTACTTACAAAATAGAGAAAATGCGAGAGAAGGGAAGGAAAGTGAATTGAAAAAATCGCGTTTTAATGAGAATAAAGCTTGGAATCTACCCCCATAGTATGCATAAACTTGCTTCTATGGGGGAATTACTTATTTGTTACTTGAATTCAACTTGTATATTTACACAGCCTTAAATCCACATTCAAATTTTGTTTTTGCCTCCTGCACTTTTTTTGCTTCAGCGGCAGGAGTAGGATAGTAGCCCATTGTATGCATCTGATTAAAAACATCAACCTGGATATCATGTTCCTTGGCAAGTAAGTCTAACATTGTTTCGCGAAGATTATCGTGAACACATTCGTTAGCTCCAAGGTTATAAAGTGTAGTCGCGTTCTTTTCTGAATTAAGAGCGTCGCCTAAAATTTCTTTTTCTGTATATACTTCATTCATAGTTAAACCTCCTGATTTTCAAAAATCAAATTATTTTACATAAGAATAAATTGAGTTAAAGTGTCCCTGATGTTTCTGTGAAATATCAAGCATTTGCTGTTTTATTGTTTCGTCCTGACTATGCTCAGCAAGCATCTGAAACTTTTTGACCAACAACTCCTCTTCATTTAATAAATCCTGAATAACTGAAAGTTCTTTTTCTGATAAATCCATTATAAAAATCCTCCTAAATTATTTTTCCTAATTAGTATTAATATAAAGCATGAAAATAATGCTTTGAAAAATATGGAAAAGGGTAGAATATGATTTTTAAAAATAAATAAAAATGTGATATATTTGCTTTTTGAATTGTTTTATAGATAGAAAGATCTTTCAGAGTAACACGGGAGGAAAACAATGGATACAAACAGGTACGCTGATTTAGTAAATATGTATGCAAACAATGTGTACAAAATTGCAGTTTCCTATTGTAATAACAGGTCGGATGCAGAAGACATTGTGCAGAATGTATTTATTAAATTGCTTAAATCAAAAGAAAAATTTAAGGATGATGAGCATGTTAAAAGATGGCTTATAAGGGTGGCAATTAACGAATCGAAAAATATGAATACATCATTTTGGCGAAAACGAATTGTTCCATTGGAGGACTCCGAACCAATTATTAATACAAGGGACAAATCTGATGAGAAAGCTGTTTTGCTGGGAGCTGTCATGAGACTAAAAGAGAAAAACAGAATAGTGGTGCAGCTTTATTATTATGAAGGATATTCGGTTAAAGAAATTGCCGAAATACTTAGGATAAAAGAAACAACAGTTCAAACCAGATTAATGAGAGCAAGAAATGCTTTAAGAGAAATTGTAAAGGAGGATTGGTTAAATGAATAATTTATATAAGGAAGCAATGGATGAAATAAATATTTCAGACCAGTGCTTAAGAAAGGTGAAAAGTATGAATAATAATAACAAAAAAATAAAAAAATTCAGATTAAAATACGCAGTTGTTTTTGCAACATTGGTGCTTTCATTTTTTGCATTCAACATTGTGTCATATGCGGCAACGGGGAAAGACTTAACAAGCCATATTTCAAATGTTATAGAAAAGAGTCAGGATAATGATTCTGTTAAGACTAAGAAATATAAAGTTAACGATGATACAGAGGTTGAGGTTGAAGAACATGAGGAAAATCTGGACAAAAACAATCTTAAAGTTAATACCGATACAAGCAAAGATGGTGATGTTGAAGTAGAAATCAGAGAGAAAGATAGTAATAAATAATAACATTATCTAAATGGGCTGTCGCATTAGCGGCAGCCCATTGCTGTTTCGGAAGGAATTACGTGTCATATGAAAGAAACGCTGTGTGGCAAGTAAATTATTGAAGAATTCATGCTGTTTCGGAAGGAATTACGTGTCATATGAAAGAAATGTTGTGTGACAAGTAAATTATTGAAGAATTCATGTTGTTTCGGAAGGAATTACGTGTCATATGAAAGAAACGCTGTGTGACAAGTAAATTATTGAAGAATTCATGTTGTTTCGGAAGGAATTACGTGTCATATGAAAGAAACGCTGTGTGGCAAGTAAATTATTGAAGAATTCATGCTGTTTCGGTAGAAATTACGTGTCGTATGGAAGAAATGTTGTGTGACACGTAAATTGTTGAAAAAACATTGATGTTCGAATGAAAATTACGTGTCATTGGGCAGAAATACTATATACACACGTAATTTATGGCTATTACGGAATTAGCGAACCGAAACTCTGTAAAATCCGTAAATGTAGGAGTAAAGCTAAATTCAGATAAACAAAGTTTAGACAGTAAAACAAATTTTTTTGAAATCTTTCCCCTAAGTATGTTAGAATAATAAAAAGATTTGAAGGTGTAATATGAAAAATTTAAAAAGCAGATTGATTATGTTTGTCCTGCTTGTGGGACTTGTTTTTTCCGGATATAAAATTGTAGATTATTTTTATACTTCATATGACGAGAAGCAGAATTTCAATAATGTGGAGAAGCTTGTTGAAAGTGAGTATGAAGATGAGAAGATTCAATATAATGATTTTGAAATATTAAAGAAGTATAAGAAAGTATACGAGAAGAATAATGACTTAGTGGGCTGGATTAAGATTAAGAATACGAATATTGATTATCCGGTTATGCAGACTAAGGATGATTATTCATATTATTTAAAGAGAAATTTCAATAAGAAGTCTTCCATCTATGGGACGCCTTTTGTAGGAGAGGGGTGTGGCATTAATCCCAATTCTGATAATGTGATTATTTATGGTCATAACATGAAGAATGGAACTATGTTTGCAGATTTGAATAAGTATAAAGACAAGGAGTTTTATGAAAGTCATAAAGAAGTGCAGTTTGATACGTTGACGGAAGAGGGGACATACAAGGTTGTGTATGCTTTTGTTACGGAAGTGAATAAGAAGGATTCTTTTAAATATTATGAAAAAATAAATTGGAACAGTAAGGATGAATTTAATGAATATGTGTCAAATTTAGAACAGAGAAAGTTGTATGACACAGGTGAGAAGATTAAAAAGAAAGATAAATTATTAACACTTTCAACTTGCGAGAAGGCCAGCGATAATAGTCGAATGGTAGTAGTGTGTAAAAAAAAGCAAAATCAATGACAGATAACGGACAGGAGGATTTATGAAACAGAAAACAGTTGTAATAACAGGTGCAAGTTCAGGTATAGGAATGGAGTTTGCAAGAGCTTTTTCTAAAATGGGGTGTAGGCTTATTTTGACAGCAAGAAGAAAGGAACGCCTTGAAAAATTAAGAGAAGAGCTTGGAACTCCGTGCAAGATTATTGTTGCGGATTTATCAAGAGAGGGCGAATGCTATCAGTTTTTTGAAAATATAGCAGATGAGCCGGTTGATGTTTTTATTAACAATGCAGGTTTTGGAACTTGCGGAAAGTTTGATGAAACTGATTTAGGAAAAGAAGTCTCTATGATAAATGTTAACATTAAGGCTATGCATATTTTGTTTAAGAAGATGGTTATAAAGATGAAGAAGCAGGGCTATGGAATAATTTTAAATGTGGCTTCATCAGCAGGGCTTCTTCCGGCAGGACCTTATATGGCAACATATTATGCTACAAAATCTTATGTAGTAAGCATTACAAAGGCTGTTGCCGAAGAATTAAAAGAGCAGGGAAGCAATATTTATGTAGGGGCACTTTGTCCGGGACCGGTTGATACGGAATTTAATGAAAATGCAGATGTAATTTTTGCTTTAAGAGGAATTACACCAAGATTTTGTGTAAAAGAAGCAATTCACGGAATGAAAAAGAAGCGGGTAATTATAGTGCCATCACTTAAAATGAAGCTTGCAGTTATGGGACAAAAATTATTGCCTTCAAATATTTTAATGAAAATAGTTGCAAAACAGCAAAAGAAGAAGACTGAAAATTCATAAAATCAGAGTATAAATTTGTAATTTGAGGAAGTATAAATTAAAAATAATGGTCAATATCAACAGGAATAATAAAATAAAGTATGTTTATAATAAAAGCGGGAGTTGCAATTTATGCGACTCCTAATTTTGTATTATAAAATAAGCGAAAATTAGAAAATTGCACTAACTAAGTGAAAATCCGTCATAAATTTCTTGAATGGAATGAATGATAATGATTGACTTTGAATGACTTTGAAGATAAAATTATATCAACAACAGAAAGAACTATTACAGAAAATAACATACAAAATATCATACAAGGAGGAACATTAAATGATTTATACAGTAACATTTAATCCATCACTTGATTACATTGTGTCGGTAGATGATTTTAAATTAGGACTTACCAATCGTACAAGTTCTGAATTAATTTTACCGGGAGGTAAAGGAACTAACGTATCAACAGTTTTAAAGAACTTAGGATTTGAAAGTACAGCTCTTGGTTTTGTGGCAGGTTTTACGGGAAATGAAATCGTTAAGAGATTAAATGACATGGGAATTAAATCTGATTTTATTTCTATTGAAAATGGAATCTCAAGAATTAATCTTAAACTTAAATCTATTGACGGAACAGAGATTAACGGAGCAGGACCTGACATTAGTGAAGAAAAGGTTAACGAGTTAATGGACAAGCTTAATCAGCTTAAAGAAGGAGATGTACTTGTTCTTGCAGGAAGTATTCCTTCATCTATGAGTGACAATATTTATAGAGACATAATGGCAGATTTAAAAGACAGAGGAGTGATGATTGTTGTTGATGCAACAAAGGATTTACTTTTAAATGTTTTAGAGTACCATCCATTTCTCATTAAACCTAACAATCACGAATTAGGCGAAATATTTGATGTTAAGCTTACAACAAGAGAAGAAGTTATTCCTTATGGAAGAAAGCTTCAGGAAAAAGGAGCCAGAAATGTTCTTGTTTCTATGGCAGGAGAAGGGGCAGTTCTTATTGCAGAAGATGGCCAGGTATTTGATGCACCTGCACCAAAAGGAAAACTTATTAATGGCGTAGGCGCAGGAGATTCAATGGTTGCAGGTTTTGTGGCAGGTTGGATCGAAAAACAGGATTACGAATATGCTTTCCATATGGGTGTTGCATCAGGAAGTGCAAGCGCTTTTTCAGAAAATCTTGCAACAAAAGAAGAAATTATAAATGTTTACAATCAGGTTATGGGAAAATAATAAAAGAAAAATAATTATTATAAAATAATGGACAAAAAATAATAACTAACAGAATTTAATTAAAAATTAAAATAAAAAATATGTAATTAATGAAGAAAGATTAATTACGGAAATGGAGGCTATTATGAGAATTACAGATCTACTTGATCCAAGAAGTATTTCCCTTACAGCTACACCTAAGACAAAAAGTGAAGCCTTAGATCAGTTAGTTGATTTAATGTGTGCTAGTGGGAAAATTAATGACAAGGAAGCTTATCGTAAGCAGGTTTATGCAAGAGAGGAAGAAAGTACAACAGGTATAGGACTTGGAATTGGTATTCCTCACGGAAAATGTGATGCAGTTGATAAGCCGGGACTTGCAGCAATGGTAGTTAAGAATGGAGTTGACTTTGAGGCATTAGATGATGCACCGGTAACATTACTTTTCTTAATTGCTGCACCTAACACAGAAGATAATGTACATTTAAGTGTTTTAAGTAAGTTATCGGTTATGATGATGGATCAGAATTTCTCAGACTCATTAAGAAATGCAGGAAGCGTTGAAGAATTTCTGGAAATTATTGATCAGGCCGATGATGAAAAGAAGAGTATTGATGAAAGATTGGCAGACACAGTTGAAGCAAAAGAAAATTCAACAAAAATTTTGGCAGTTACATCATGTCCTACAGGAATTGCCCACACATACATGGCAGCAGAAGGTCTTGAAACAGCAGCTAAGGCTAAGGGATGTTTTATAAAAGTTGAAACAAGAGGTTCAGGTGGAGCTAAGAATGTTCTTACAGCTAAAGAAATTGAAGAGGCAGATTGTATTATAGTTGCAGCAGATGCTAAGGTTCCAATGGACAGATTTGCCGGAAAGAAAGTTATTGAATGTCAGGTTTCAGATGGAATCAGTAAGGCAGACCAGCTTATAGACAGAGCAATTGCAGGCGATGCACCTATTTACAAAGCAGGCTCTGAAAGTAGCAGTAATACAGAAGTTAGTAAATCCGGCAAAGGTATCGGACATCAGATTTATACACAGCTTATGAACGATGTATCACACATGCTTCCATTCGTAGTTGGCGGTGGTATACTTATTGCAATAGCATTTCTTATTGATGGTTTAAATGTTGATATTAATTCACTTCCTGCTGATCAGAGAAGTAATTTTGGTACAATTACACCTATGGCAGCAATGTTTAAGAGCATTGGTGGTACAGCATTTGGCTTTATGCTTCCTGTTCTTGCAGGTTATATAGCAATGGCAATAGCAGACAGACCGGCACTCGCAGTTGGTTTTGTAGGTGGTATGATTGCAGCAAACGGTAAGTCAGGTTTCCTTGGAGCATTAGTTGCAGGTTTCGTTGCAGGTTATTTAATAATCGGTTTAAGAAAATTATGCGACAAGCTTCCTGACGCACTTGAAAAAATCGCACCGGTACTTATTTATCCTGTACTTGGAATTTTGATTATCGGAATATTTATGACTTATGTAGTTGAACCTATTATGGGTGGAATTAATACAGGAGTTAACAGTGGACTTGAAGGAATGGCAGGTTCAAGTAAGATATTACTTGGCTTGATTTTAGGTGGAATGATGTCAATCGACATGGGTGGCCCATTCAACAAGGCAGCATACGTTTTCGGTGTTGCACAGATTGCAGCAGGCAACTACGACATTATGGCAACAGTTATGATTGGTGGTATAGTTCCACCTTGCGCAATCGCACTTGCAACATTATTATTTAAAGATAAATTTACAAAAGAAGAAAGAGAAGCAGGACCAACAAACTTTATTATGGGACTTGCATTCATTACAGAAGGTGCAATTCCTTTTGCAGCATCAGATCCATTACATGTATTACCTGCATGTATTATCGGCTCAGGCTTAGCAGGAGCATTATCAATGGTATTTAATTGTACATTGATGGCACCTCACGGTGGAATCTTCGTGTTCCCTGTAGTTGGAAATGGATTAATGTACTTTGTAGCATTAGTTGTAGGCACAATCGTTTCAGCAGTATTACTTGGAGCATTAAAGAAAAAAGTAGCTTAAATTAAAAATATTTGCAGTGCTCAAAATTAACCTTGGGCACTGCTTTTGTGGATTATTTATCCATCACGGAGGAAAAATGTTAACAGAACAAAGGCATAAATTATTATTAGAGTTGGTAAATAAGAAGAAAAGCATTACAGTAACTGAAGCAAAAGAAGTTCTTAATGTATCAGAATCAACTATTAGACGTGATATTATTGCATTGCATAATGCAGGGAAGTTGACAAAAGTTTTCGGTGGTGCAATCGCTCTTGAAGAAACAGTAATCACTGAAGAACCATCGGTTGATCAGAGAGTTGAAAAGAATAAAGATGAAAAAAGCATTATTGCAGAATATGCTGCAAGTCTGGTTGAACAGGGAGACTTTGTATATATAGACGCAGGAACAACAACAGGCTATATGTTAGGTTACTTAAATAACAGCAAATCTGTTTTTGTAACTAATGCAGTAACTCACGCAAAAAAACTTGCGTTGCAGGGAAACAAAGTTATTCTTATTGAGGGAGAATTAAAAGGTTCAACAGAAGCTCTTGTTGGAGGATATGCAGCAGCATCTCTTAAGAAATTTCACTTTACGAAAGGTTTTTTTGGAACAAATGGTTTAACGAAAAAAGCAGGTTTTACAACTCCTGATACAAGTGAAGCACTTGTAAAAAATAAGGCAATGGAGCAGTGTAAAGAATGCTATGTTTTGGTTGATCAGTCAAAATTTGACAAAATAAGCCCAGTAACATTCCAGCAGTTTGGTAGAGCAACAATAATAACAGAAAGAAAACCTGAAGGCTATATGGAATGTGAAAATATAATAGTTGTTCGGGAAAATTAAAATTTATAGAATGGTTATAAAATAATTAACAGAAATTAAAAAAATTTAAAAGGTAAAGATTATTAAAAATAATGAAAGGCAGTTTGTAGCTTGATATGCTATGGCTGTCTTTTTTTGGGGACTTAATAAGAAAATTCTTTGAAAATCCATTAATTAAAATCCAGTTGAGAATTGCAAGCCAAGTTTTGATAAAAAAGTTGAAAAAAGCATGTGACATTTTGCAACTTTTTTGGGAAAGTTTTTCTTTGATTTACTGCATAAAAACTGAATTTTTACAAAAACATCACATAAACAGCTAACAACAAAATGTAATAAAACATAAATAAAGTGTTGACAATGAAAAAATGAGGTGCTAATATCGATTTACCAAAAGAACACAACGTAATATATGAACAGATGAAGCCAGTATAAGTGACATTTCCGTAAAAGTCGTATTATCTTAGACAGTCATAAATTCATTTGTTTATTTTATGTTTGTTCTTAGGAATAAGTTAAGAAAGGAGAAATACAATGGACGTTTTTTTGCAGGAACATGGTAAGACTGTTTTTATAGCAGTTTGTATCTTACTTTTAGTAGGCGTTGCATATGCAATTGGCCCAGTTATTAGCAAGGCAGTACAGGATGTAGTTGGAAGCTACACAACTTCTGTTACATTTGACAGCATTGCAGGAAAGATTCCTACCGCAGGACAGTAGGTAGGTATACATTTGGATGTGTTTATAATTGATTAATTAGACGATGGGGGAAGTAGGAATGAGGAAACTTTCATTGCCAGATAAGGCTTTTGGAAATCTTTTAAAATTTATTTTGGATGAGAATATTACGGATATAAATTGGAGTCAGGGATTATGGGTTAATGATTTAAATAAGGGAAGGTATAAAATTAAAGGCTTTACATTAGACGATAATTTTATTCAGCAGTTTTATACAAGAATAAGCAATTTAATGAACGTACAATTTAATAAGAATAACCCATTACTTGAGGCAGAAACGGATAATTTAAGAATATCAATTTTGCATGACTCAGTAACAAACACGGGGATTAGCATAAGTATCAGAAAGACACCGGCAGTAAGAAGAATTAACAGGGACAGCATCGTTAAAGATGATTACTGTAATGGGGATATAGATACTTTTATGGAGAATGCCATACGAGCTCATTGTACAGTAGTAGTGGGGGGATTACCGGGGGTAGGAAAAACAGAATATGTAAAGTATTTAACCCAGTTTATTCCAGCGTATGAAAGAGTATATACCATAGAAGATAACCTTGAACTAAGATATTCAGCAATTAATCCAGGCAAAGATTGCGTTGAAATTAAAATAAGCGATACATTTGGATATGCAGAAGCATTAAAGGCAAGTAAGAGACAGTTACCTACGTGGGTTTTGCTAGCAGAAGCAAGAGGCGAAGAGGTCCGGTTTCTAATGGAAAATATTTCTGCAGGCGTACATTGCCTGACCACAGTGCATCTTGATGATGTTAGCAAACTCCCTGATCGTTTAAGAAATATGGGACAGACAATTAACGAAAATGATGTGTATTCTTTTATTGACATTGGAGTACAGATACGGTCTGTTGTAAAAGAAGGAGAAAAGATAAAAAGAAAGGTGGCACAGGTTATTTGTCTTTCGAGAGAGGATGAGAAAAATGGAAAGACAATGATATATGAGGATGGAAAGATATTAACTAAAGATTTGCCTCTTGATATAAAGAGAAAATTTGAATTAGCGGGAATTAAGAATCCTTTTTTAAAGGAGAATGAAGAATGAAAAATATAAAAAATTTATTAAAGAGAGTTAGCGTGGTGGCAGTCATATGTTTAGCGTACAGACTTAAACTTATACCGGGGCTGATATGTGTTCTGACAATAGTAGTATGTAATGTTTTTTTAGAGAAGCAGGACAGAATAAAGAAGCAATATTTAGCCAAGTATAATGATGTAGTTTTGTATATGGAACAAATGATTTACTCTTTTAAGAAACAACCAAAGATTAGAATGGCATTATTAGATGCCCAAAAAGTAAGTTCCATAGAGATGAGAGAAGTAATTGAGGAGGCAATAGTAAATATTGATTCTAACAAGTCAGCGAATATTTATGAGGACGCATTGGCAATAATTGAGAAAGAATACAACTGTGGAAGAATTAAATCATTACATAAATTTATTATAAAAATAGAAAATTATGGTGGAAATTATGAAACGTATATAGATATTTTGTTGGAGGATATAAAAAATTGGAGTGACAGGACTTTAACATTTATAAGAAATGTGGATAGAACAAGACGAAATGTTTTAATATCCATTGCATCAACACTGATAACCTGTGGATTTATGGCATATTTGATACCTAAGGATTACAAGTTTACCGAGCATGGATTATATCAGGTATGTTCAATGATATTAATAATGGCAATGATATTTACTTATCTTGCAATAACTAAACGATTAAATTTTGACTGGTTAAAAGAAGAAAGGTCTTTGCCCGACAATATGGTTATAAAATACTATGCCTTAGTAGAAAAAGGGTACAATAATATATCAGATTTAAGTTTTATGGAAAGAATAAATTACAAAAAAGCAAAGAAAAGACTGGAACGTGAAATATACAAGATTTTTCCTGATTGGATAAGAGATGTGGCTATTAATCTTCAAAATGATACAGTTCAGTCAGCAATAGAAGGATCATATGAGGATACACCATTTATATTAAAACGACCGGTGAGAAAATTATTGATTGATTTTGAACGATATCCTGTTGGAATTGAGCCATATGATAATGTTTTAAAAGAGTTTGACTTACCGGATGTGAAATCATCAGTAAAGATGTTTTATTCAATAAACGAATTGGGCAGAGAGCAGTCAACTAAGCAGATAGGTGCAATAATAGATAGAAATAATAAGCTGTCAGGTCAGACAGAAGAAATGAAAAACAAAGACCGAATCGGAATAGCGGCAATGTATTCAGTTATACCAATGTTTCTTGGAGTATTAAAGATTATAGTTGATATGTTGTTAATGATTTTAGTGTTTACATCTTCAATTTCGGAGGTGGTGAAATGAAAGAATTATTATCAGAGGCAGGACAGTGTCTGGTATACGGAATAATATTTGTACTATTAATAATGGGATTTTATGGAATATTTGTATCGGTAACCGTTTAATAAGTATATATTAATCAAAATAGCAGACAGGTTTTATGAGAAAAAAACAAGGGGGATATTATGGAACAGTTTATATCAGAACATGGTGGAGTTATTGTAAGCGGAATAGTAACCATAGCATTATTAGGAATAATAATGACAGTAATCTTAGCTGTTGGAAATATGGACGCTTACGAGATTTCAAAAATAATAGGGGGATAGTAGTGGAAGTATTTTTAGAAGAACATGGAGAAAGTATTATATACGGATTAATAGGGCTGGTTATGGTAGTGACCATAACAGCGGTAATAAGCAGAGGCATTGTTAATATAGTTCCGGATTACAAAAAAGAACTTAGCAGGAACAACAGTTATCAGATAGAGAAGAATGAATACAAATATCCCACAATAATAGCAGATGAGGTTATATATGCAGATTATGGAGATACCACTTTTAATTATATGGACTACATAAGAGCAAGAGATTACAGAGGAGACAATATAACCGATAAAGTGAAAGTATATGGAAAGGTAGATGTTAACCAAAAGGGCGTGTACAGATTAAGATGTACAGTAATATCATATTTTAATCTGGCATGTACTAAGTACATAAATATTATAGTGGAATAGAGATAAGAAAGAGGGGGAATATATGAGATTAGCAATAGAATTATTTGCTATGGCAATAACCATTACATTAGGATGTCTGTTATTATCATCTATGATTACCAGTGGAAATCAGGTGGCTGACGCAAGAGATTATTACAACGTGGTAGTTAACAGAATTGAGGATAGTTATTGTAACGAAGATGTTATAAGAGAATGCATTAACGAGGCGGAAAGCAAAGGTTATCAATTATCAGTAAAGGATGTAACAATGTATAATGACAACCCAAGTAAGCTTGTTGTTTTATCTTATAATGTAACCTTTCCAATTCTTAATATGTTTAACAAAGATAATAAAAAACAGGCGGTGATAGAAGGATATGCGAGATAAAATTAAAGTATTAATCATAACGTCAATAATATGTTTATTTTACTGTGGAGTTGCCTTTGGATATACGGGAGGTGGCACAAAGGGTAATCCTTACATAGTGTCAAATGTAGACGAATTAACAACAATTCTTGATGAGAAAGGAAGTAACGATTGGGTATACATATCATTAAAATCTAATATAGAAATTAAGAAAACAATAACTGTTAGAACTGGTTATTTTGTTATAAATGCAACAAACGGTGATAAAAAAATTAAACGTAGTACATCTTTAAAAGATTCCATTAATGATCAAAGTAATCCGGGATATTGTTTTAGAATATTAAATACTTCATATGTAATATTTGGATTAGGTGGAAATATGCTTACATTAGATGGAAGTTGGAAGGATTTAGGAAATGCAAATATGTCAGGCTGGATAAATGTAGAACCGGGCGGATGGCTTTATATAGAAAGATTTGCACGTTTGATAAACACATTTAACAACGAAAAAAAATCCGGAGCTCCAATTATGACATATGGAGATACGCAGATTAATTGTGAAATTGGCAGATGTAAAGGATACAATGGTGGAGCAATTAAAAATATAAAAGGAACTTTAAAAGTATATGGAGATACAAAAATACATGATTGTGTATCTGTAACCGAAGGTGGGGCAATACATAATTCACAAAAAGGAACACTAAGTATAGAAGATTCGGAAATTTGGAATTGCGAAGCATTAGAAGAAGGGGGAGCGATTTTTTCAAAAGATGCAGATAGTTCGTGTGTTATTTATTCAGGGAAGATACATAATAACAAATCAGGTGAAAGTGCCGGAGCAGTTTTCTCAGGATATGGAGCGACGCTTGTTATAGGAAGGTCAACATCGGGACCTGAAATATTTGAAAATACTTCAGGAGGAAGCGGAGGTGGAGTAAGATGCAACGGAGGAACAGGTTCAGATGCAGGTGGAATAACAACATTTATAAGAGGGACAATAACAAATAATACTTCAGGTAAGCATGGTGGAGGCATTGCCTGTGGAGAAGCAGGAGAAAATGGTCAGTCAAAACTTTATATGTCAGATATGACTATTAGTAATAATACTTGTACAGAGTCAGGTGGTGGAATTTGGACACCAAACAATATACAGGGAACAGGAACAGAATATGCAATTATTCAAAACAGCCGGATTACATCCAATACTTGTCATAAATATGGTGGAGGTATATCTGTCCATGGAAAGGTTTATGTATCAAACTGTTCAATAGAACATAATTTTACAGGTGACAGGGGAGCAGGAATCCATATAACAGAAGGAGGTACGTTAAAATATGATATGGGAACAATTTCTGACAATAAAACCTTAGACAGTATTACAGGAACGGGAATATATGTAAATGGTCAGCTTAAAATTAATGAATCGGCAAGAATAGCTGAAAATAATGTAGTTTACCTGCCAAAAGGAAAATATATAGAAGTAACAGGTGAACTTTATAAAAATTATTCAAGTATTGCAAAAATAGAATCGGAAGACAAAAGTAATGGAACAAAATTAGTATATATAAATTATGAAAATGGAACAGGCGAGAAAGAACTGTATTATAAAGGAACTTCCAGTGATGAATATGAAGGAAAAGAAGTGCAAAAGAAATATAGTTGTGTTGGAATAAGTTCGCAACAATTACTAAGAACGGGAGAAAATGTTTCAGGCATCGGGAAAAATTGGATTATTATAAGTGAAAAATACTTAATAAAATATGATTCAAATACAACTGATGAAGTTAAAAATATGCCTTCAGATCAAGTAAAATTTTGGAATGAAAATATTAAATTAAGCAGTGAAGGTCCTAAAAGAGAAAAATATATAATTGATACTAAAAAACATTGGAATTACTCAAAAGATGGAAGAGGAACAAGAATTTCAGCGGGAGCTTATTTTTATGCCAATGAATCAAGAGTTCTATATGCTCAGTGGAAGAAACGTCCACCTAAGGAAATATATATAAATGCTAAGGACAGATATTATTTTAAAGGACAAGGCATAGTTATAAATAGAGAAGAATTGCTGAAAAAAGTTACAGTAACTGACGATGTTGATAACGGAAATGAGTATTATGTTAGAATAATAGAAATAACCCGAACCAGTGATAATCTTGTCAATAATGATAGTAGTGATGATAAGAACGATAGCAACAGTAATAAGAACGATAGTACTAACGATAAAAATGATAGCAGCAGTGACAAGAGCGATAGTGTTAGTAATAAAAGTGACAGCAGCAGTAACAAGAGCGATAGTACTGACAATAAAAGTGATAGTAAAAACAATAACAGTAGCAATAAAAGTGACAGTGGCAGTAAAGGTGATTACAAAGACAACAATTTATTAGCGACGGGATCAAATCTTGTTCCTGAAAAGTACATTAATACGTCAAAGGTTAGTGTATATAAAATAAAGATATACACTGAAACAGAAACAGCAAGTGTAAATGCAACAGCAACGTTTAAAATTTATGTATTAGATAATGAAACAGCTATTGGTTCTGTAAGATTTATAAGCAATAAATATCTTTATACATTATCAGATACTTCAAAATGGAATAAAAAGCGAAATGAGAATTTGAATACAAGGTTAACTAATGCGTTAAAAGATTCAAATCCAATGCTCAAAGTTGCGTATACAAGTGATGAAATTGAGCAGATAAGAAAGACTGTAAAAGGAAAAGGCTATAGAATAACCAATAGTCTTAATAAAAATATTACAAAGGAATGGTAGTGTATGAAACAGATAATAATTATTGTGGGAACCATAGTTATAATTTTCATAGCTGCAATGACAATAGTATCTGTGGAAAGTAAGGACTTAAGAACAGACGAATTAAACAGAGCAGTTTCTGCATCAATTAAGAAAACAGTTTCAGACAGTCAGATTGAAAATCAGTCGACTATATTGTCTGATAAGGAAATGGTAGCATATTTTATTCAGTTGTTAAGTGTTAACATGAAAGGCAAGGGAGATGTTACCGTTGAAGTATATGATGCAGACTATAAAGAGGGACTTTTGTCTGTTGCAGTAACTGAAAAATTTAAATATGTAAATGGAAAAAATGGAGAAATAACAGTTAGAAAGTCAGCAATAGCTGAATAAAAATCAGATGTGTCCTAAAGTCATTATCCCACCATTGTGCAGGCACAGGTGGAATAAGACAATTTAACTTATAATCTATAGTATTATATTATTTTTGAATTTTAGTGCTGACTTCGCCGGAGTTTAGCCATTCTTCAGAACCGTCTTCATAACGAACTTTAAGATGGCATTCCTTGTCTATTTCAAGAGCCAGTGCATTTCTTGAAGTTCCGTTAGAAAGTACGCTGATAGGTTGCCCAATTATCATTGAACGGCTAATATATTCGTCAAGATAAGCTCTTTTGTCAAAGGATTCATAGTATTCCATAAAATAGTTTAAAAGGTGACCAACAAGTATGCTTCGCTTATTTACGGCATCACTGTTTTTTTCAAAAATAGCAGTTGCAATTCCTGAAATATCTTCAGGAAAACCGCCTTCAGGTGGGCATACGTTAATGCCAATTCCTACTATGGCATAATCCAACTTTGATGTTTCAATATTAAAGGCAGCTTCGGTAAGAATGCCACAAACTTTTTTACCTTCAATATAAATGTCATTAACCCATTTAATGTCAGCTTTTTTGTTAGAAACATCTTCAATGGCTTTGGCTGTTGCTACAGCAGCAGAAGTTGTTAAGAATAGAGCCTGATCAGCAGGAATATCAGGTCTTACTAATATGCTAATGTATAGGCCTGTGTTTGATGGAGAGTAGAATTTCTTACCCATTCGTCCTCTGCCAAGTGTCTGTTCTGTGGCGATAAGGACTGTGCCGTGTGGCGCATTCTGTTCGGCTTTTTCTTTTAAAACTGTATTGGTAGATGTAATGGTTTTATATACAGACAAATCAAGTGGATAATTTAAATATTGTTCAATGCTTTGTGGTGAAAGAATGTCATTATCAGGCTCTAAGCAATATCCTTTGTTAGGAATTGCATTTATTGAATAGCCGTCTTTTTCAAGAGTTTTAATGGCTTTCCAGATAGAGTTACGGCTTACGTTAAGATTAGTTGCAAGCTGACCTCCTGAAATGTATTCACCTTTATTTTCTTCAAGCTGTTTTAAAACTTCGTCTTTTATGCTCATGGTAACAGAAACCTTTCTTAATTAGTATGATTATGCAATAAAGAGTTATGCAATAGAAGTACATAACAAAATTCATTTTATGCAATGAAAATATAATGTCAAAAATATGACATAAAAAAGTATAACATCAAAAATATGTTTATTCAACAAAACAAAGTGAATGAATAATAAAATGTTAGCTAAAAAATAAAATGGGTTGACAATCGAAAAACGTTGTCTTACAATGGTGACGTTGGAGTGCGCATATTCAGAGAATATTTAGAAGGGACATAGGCATAAATTTAATTACTCAATTGATGCCTTTTATAAAAAATGAATAATAAGAAATTTTTAACTGTTCAGGATATGGTTCTTATAGCTGTATTTGTAGCAATAATAACTGTATGTTCATTTATACAGATTTCAGTAGGACCTGTACCATTTACATTACAGACATTTGGTGTTTTTGTAACAGCAGGCATACTTGGAACGAAGAGAGGAACATTAGCAGTTATAGTTTATATTTTGCTTGGTATTATTGGTGTACCTGTATTTTGTGGTGCAGGCGGACCGGGAGTTATTGTTGGAACAACAGGTGGTTACATAACAGGATTTGTTTTTACTGCACTTATTATTGGCATAATCACTCATTTCTTTGAAAAGAGTTCTACATGGTTAAAACTTGGAGCTACAGTTGTAGCTATGATTTTAGGTGATGTTGTATGTTTTGTTATTGGAACAATTCAGTTTATGTTTGTAATGAAGACTTCATTGACAGTGGCATTGGGATACTGTGTAATACCATTTATTATTCCTGATTTAGTTAAAATATTAGTAGCAACAATTATTGTTAATAGGATGAAGAAATATGTCAAAATACTTAATTAGACCACATCATATGTTGTGTATGCAGTTCTTTGAGGGCAAGGGATACAGCGATGGATTTGTTGCATCTATGGCAGCAATAAAAGAAAAACTTGAAAAAGAAGATCCTCAGGTTGAGATTGTTGAAGGAACAGATGATGTATGTAAGAATTGCCCACATAATATGGGTGGGGCATGTGAGAATGAAGATTCTGTAAGACAACATGACAAGAGAGTGTATGACAAAGTAATTGAAACTGTAGGAAACAGTGCCAAATGGTCAAATATTACCAAAGCCATAAGAGAGAACATTATAGACTCAGGTAAGATGAGAGAAACTTGTGGTAAGTGTCAGTGGTCAGATATTTGTTTTAAAAATTAGAATAATAAATATATATATTTCAAACAACCAAAGGGTGCGTGGCTTTATGCTATGCACCTTTTGTGTTATATGCGATTAGACTTGATATTTGCGATAGCTAAACAATATAGGTATAAATCTGCGACTAAACAATATAGGTATAAATCTAGATAGAAGAACCAAAATATGTTAGTATATAATGTATTAGATTTAATTTTGGAGGAAGCAATGACTTTAGAGGCAAAGAATTTAAATGAGCAGATAAGCAATTTAAAAGAATATGAAGTGATTCTTCATAAAAATATAGAAGAAGTTGATTCAGAAGGATGGTTTCTGAAACATAAGAAAACAGGAGCAAGAATAGTACTTCTGGCTAATGATGATGATAACAAGGTATTTAATATAGGATTTAGAACACCTGTTAATAATGATACGGGAGTTCCGCACATTATCGAGCATACAGTACTTTGTGGTTCGAAGAAGTATCCTGTTAAGGATCCTTTTATGGAATTAGTTAAGGGGTCACTTAACACATTTTTAAATGCAATGACATATCCGGATAAGACAATTTATCCTGTGGCAAGTTATAATGACAAGGATTTTAAGAATCTTATGGAAACGTATATGGATGCAGTTCTTAATCCTAATATATATGATGAAAAGAAGATTTTTCTTCAGGAGGGATGGCATTACGAACTTGAAAACAAGGATGGAGAATTAACTTATAACGGAGTTGTATACAATGAAATGAAAGGCGTTTATTCATCAGTGGACGGCGTAATGGATAGAGCAACATTACATTCATTGTATCCGGACACATCTTACAGTTATGAGTCAGGTGGAAATCCTGACAATATACCGGAATTATCATATGAAGAATATTTGGATTTTCATAGAAAATACTATCATCCGTCTAACAGCTACATTTATCTTTATGGAGATATGGATATGGTTGAAAGACTTCAGTGGATTGACAAGGAATATCTTGGCAAATATGATATGTTGAAAATTGATTCAGAAGTAAAGAAACAGCCTGCTTTTTCACAGTTAAAGGAAGAAAAAGTGGCTTATGCAATTACAGACAGTGAATCATTGGAAGACAACACAGTTCTTACAGTTAATTATGTAATTGGCGATAGCAGTGACGTAGAATTAAATACTGCAATTCAGGTTTTGGAATACGTTCTTATGGAAATGCCTGGAGCTTTTCTTAAGCAGGCTTTAATTGATGCAAAAATCGGGAAAGATGTTTATAGTCAGTATGAGGACGATATTTGCCAGCCTATGTACAGCATTGTTGCAAAATATGCCAATGAATCAGACAAAGAAAAATTTATTACAATAATAAATGAAACACTTGAAAAATTAGCAAAGGAAGGTCTTGATAAAAAGGCACTTTTGGCAGGATTAAACAGCCTTGAATTTAAAGTGAGAGAATCAGATTTTGGCAGAATACCAAAGGGATTAATCTTTGGAATAAATATGCTTTCAAGCTGGTTATATGATGACAGCAATCCTTTTGTTTTATTAGAAACAAACAAGGTTTTTGAAAAACTTAGAAAGATGATTGACACAGATTATTTTGAAAAATTAATCACAGAATATTTTATAAAAAATACTCACAAATCAGTGGTAATATTAACACCTGAAAAAGGATTGACTGAAAAGAAAGAACAGCAGTTAAAAGATTCATTGGAAGCTAAGAAAGGTACAATGACAGACGAAGAAATTGAAAATATAATAAGAGAAACAAAGGAACTAAAAGAATATCAGACAACATCTTCATCAGCTGAAGATTTAGCAAAAATTCCTTTACTTGAAATCGAGGATATAGGAAAAGAACCACGAAAAATCATTGGACAACCGGAAACTAAAGAAGGCATAACAATGCTTTACAACGACCTGTTTACTAATGGAATAGGATACCTTGACATAGTATTCGACTGTACAGATTTGCCTGAAAAATATCAAAGTTATATGGGACTTTTGAAACCTGTGTTAAGTTACATGGATACTGAAAAGCATTCTTATACAGAACTTAATACTGAAATTGATTTGGATTTAGGCGGTTTCGCTTTTGATTCAGGAATTTATGTTAATAAGAAAACAGGAGAACCAATGCTTACAGGCGAGGTTCACGCAAAGATGCTTTATGACAAGATTCCAAAGACTTTTGATTTGATTAAAGAAGTTGTTTTGGAAACTAAGTTTGATGACTATAAGCGTTTAAAAGAAATTCTTGAAGAATTAAAATCAAGAGTGAAATCTTCAATAATAAAGACAGGTGACAGTGCTGCAATGCTTAGGGCAATGTCTTATTATTCAAAATCATATTATTTAAAAGAACAGTCAACAGGACTTGCATTCTATCAGTTCTTAAGTGATATTTTGGATAATTATGAAGAAAAGAAAGAAGATTTCGCAAAGAATTTAAAAGATACAATTGAATATGTGTTCAGCAATCAGAAAATGTACTTGAATTATGCCGGAGATAAGGAAAGTTATGAACTTGTGAAAAAACTTGTTATTGACTTAAAGAATAGTGTTTACAATGTTCCAAGAAATAAGGATTTGTGGCAGTTTAAACCTGAAAAGAAAAATGAAGCAATAAAAACATCAGGTCAGGTTCAATACGTTGCAAGAACAGGTAACTACAACAAGGATAATGACAAGGTATTTAGTGGAAGCTTTATGGTTCTTGGAAATATTATGAGAAGTAAATATCTTTGGAATAACATTAGAGAATTAGGTGGAGCTTATGGATGTAACGCTTCATTTACAAGAAATGGTGATGTAATGTTTACTTCATACAGAGATCCAAACCTTGGAAAAACTAATCAGGTATATTTAAAAGCAGCAGATTTTATTGAAAATTTTAATGTAGATGAAAGAGAAATGCGTAAATATATTATAGGAACAATTAGCGGAATTGATACACCACTTAATGCGGCAGACAGAAGTGGAAGAGAGTTTAGCTGTTTTATTACAGACACAGATTATGAAACATTAAAAAGAGAACGTGAGCAGATTCTTTCAACCAATGTTGAAAACATTAGAGAGCTTGCACCTTTGGTAAGAGAAGCTATGGCAGACAATAATATTTGCGTAGTAGGTAGTGCAAGTGCAATAGAACAGGACAAAGAACTTTTTGAAAAAATAGTAGAATTAGTTTAAAAAGTATTAGTTTAAAGTTATAACTAAAAATATCAGACAGATATATTGGAACTAAAGAGAATTATCAGTTGTTTACCGAAAGAAAGGAGAGCATCCAGGGGATGCAATAAGATAATGAAAGAAAAATTTAAATCAGGATTTGTAGCCCTTATAGGCAGACCAAATGTAGGAAAATCTACATTAATGAATCAGATTATTGGTCAGAAGATAGCAATAACATCAAAAAAACCACAGACTACAAGAAATAAGATACAGACAGTATACACATGTGATGAAGGTCAGATAGTATTCCTTGACACACCAGGAATTCACAAAGCTAAAAACAAGCTTGGGGAATATATGGTTAATGTGGCAGAAAAAACATTAAAGGAAGTTGACCTTATATTATGGCTTGTAGAACCTGACACTTTTATCGGTGCAGGGGAACAGCATATTGCTGAACAACTTAAAGGCATTGATGTACCTGTAATTCTTGTAATTAACAAAACAGATACAGTTAAACGTGAAGAGATTTTGACTTTTATTGATGCATATAGAAAAATATATGATTTTAATGAAATCATTCCTGCATCAGCTCTTAGAGGTCAGAACACAGATACAGTTGTTGAGGAAATATTTAAGTATTTGCCGGAAGGTCCTATGTACTATGATGAAGATACAGTTACAGACCAGCCAATGAGACAGATTGTAGCTGAATTAATAAGAGAAAAAGCTCTTCACGCATTAAATGAAGAAGTGCCTCACGGAATTGCTGTAACAATAGAAAGAATGAAGCAGAGAAAAAATGCTGAAATTATGGATATTGACGCAACAATAGTTTGTGAAAGAGATTCACATAAGGGAATAATAATTGGCAAAAAAGGCAGCATGCTTAAGAAAATCGGTACAAATGCCAGATATGAAATTGAGCAGCAGTTGGAAATGAAAGTTAATCTTCAGTTATGGGTAAAAGTTAGAAAAGACTGGAGAGACAGCGAATTATTAATGAAGAATTACGGATATATTGAAGAAAAATAATTTCCAATATATTCTTACAAGCCCAAATAAGTATACAAAAATTTCTATGGAGAATCCTAATTATAGACATATAAAACATGGAAAATAAAATATAATTTTATATAGGATTACAGTGTCAAAAGGTCTTAGCCCACGGTGTCTGCATAATGGTGGGGATGGCACTGGATGGAATTAGTTTTAGAATTGGTACTTAGGAGGGAATATGGAATATCAGGGAAGTTCTAGTGCTTTTTGGGCAACAGGAAAGATTGAAGATTATTTGAAGTATTCTGAGGAGAGAAAAAGACAGGCTTGCGAAAAATTTATTTCTGCAATAGAAGGTGAAAAGGCAAATGATAGAAACAGTAACAGTAATAGGGATGGTAATATCCTCCATGGCTATAAGTGAATATGACAAAAGACTGGTATTGTTAACAAAGGAATTTGGTAAAATCACAGCTTTTGCAAGAGGTGCAAGAAAAACAACAAGTCAGTTTCTTGCAGGAAGCCAGCCAATGGCTTTTGGTGAATTTACCTTGTACAGAGGAAGAAATGCATATACGGTAACATCAATGAAAATAAGTGACTATTTCAGCAGTGACATGAAAGACATTGACAGTATGTATATGGGAATGTACTTTTTGGAACTGGCGGACTATTATGGTAGGGAAGGCATTGAGGCAGGAGAAACACTTAAACTACTATATATGTCTATGAAGGCATTATCCAAAAATATGCTAAAAAAAGAATTGATTAGATGTATATTTGAATTAAGAATTCTTGTTATAAATGGTGAGTATCCAAATGTGTTTACTTGTGGCAATTGCGGAGAAAAAGAGAATCTTGATTACTTTGATGAAAAAAATAGTACAATGATATGTAGCAACTGTCATGGAAAAGTACCAGAGAAAAATATAATTGACAATTCAACAATTTACGCACTTCAATATATAGTTACATCACCTATAACAAGATTATTCTCCTTTGACGTGACAGATAAAGTACTGGAACAGATGAAGGGGATAATTAACAAATATATAAAGAAACATATAGATAGGAAGTTTAATTCTTTAGAATTTCTGGAAATTTAATATTGAAATTAATTGCTTAAACGTATAAAATTACTAACTAGAGAAAAAAATAGGAGACTAAGAGATGAAGAGAATTATGGCAATGCTAATGTCAGTTGTTTTGACATTAGGGCTGACGGCTTGCGGTCATACTGTTGGTGATGTTGATTTGGAATCAGGTCAAAGTGCTATCTACATACAGAAGGACGGTATGGTTTCATATGCTGTAAGCGAATCGTTTGATAAGGATTATTATGATAAAGATGAACTAAAGAAGGAGATAGAGGCTGAAATTAAGGCATACAATGCTAGTAGTGATGCTTCAGTAGATGATGCAATTACGCTTGATAGCTTTAGTGTGTCAAAAAAGGTTGCAACATTGTCTCTTGATTTTACAACAACATATGATTTACTTAATTATATGCTAAATGATAATAGAGTGGAAAAAGACAAATTCTATATTGGAACAATTGATTCTAATGACGATTGCAAAATAAGTGGTAATTTTGTTGAACCAGGCAAAAAGGATAAAATCAAGGCTAAAACTATTAAAAGTATGACGGATAGTAATATTTTAATAGTGGATGAACAGTATAAGGTTCAGGTAGAAGGCAATGTTTTATATACAAGTGATAATTGTAAGATTGATGATGATGGCATTGTGACTACAGCAAAGTCAGATGATGAACTAAGTTATATTGTGTATGAACTTGAATAATAATCATATTTTTTAGAAAATATTTTACCAGTTAGCATAAAATAATTTGACAAATAAAAAAATAAAAGTTAAATTAAGAAAAATCATAATAGAAAATAGAAAAAGTAGAAAAGGAAGAAATGACATGGAAAAGACAATGGAAAAAATTGTAGCACTTGCAAAAAGCAGAGGATTTGTATATCCGGGCTCAGAAATTTACGGTGGACTTGCAAATACTTGGGATTATGGTAACTTAGGTGTTGAATTAAAGAACAATGTAAAAAAGGCATGGTGGAAGAAATTTATTCAGGAAAACCCTTATAACGTAGGTGTTGACTGTGCAATTTTAATGAATCCACAGACTTGGGTAGCATCAGGACATCTTGGCGGATTCTCAGATCCATTAATGGACTGTAAAGAGTGTCATGAAAGATTTAGAGCTGACAAGATTATTGAAGACTATATGGCTGATAATGGTATTGAAGCTGAAGGTTCAGTTGATGGTTGGACACATGAACAGATGGCTGATTACATAGAAGAGCACAAGATTGCATGTCCTACATGTGGAAAGCACAACTTTACAGAAATCCGTGAATTTAACCTTATGTTTAAAACATTCCAGGGTGTAACTGAGGATGCTAAGAATACAGTATACTTAAGACCTGAAACAGCGCAGGGAATTTTCGTTAACTTTAAGAATGTTCAGAGAACATCAAGAAAGAAGATTCCTTTCGGAATTGGTCAGGTTGGTAAATCATTTAGAAATGAAATTACACCTGGTAACTTTACATTCAGAACAAGAGAATTTGAACAGATGGAATTAGAGTTCTTCTGTGAACCTGGAACAGACCTTGAATGGTTCCAGTATTGGAGAGCTTTCTGCCGAGACTGGTTATTAAGCCTTGGAATTAAAGAAGATGAAATGAGACTTCGTGATCATTCACCTGAAGAATTGTGCTTCTACTCAAAGGGAACAACTGATATTGAATTTTTATTCCCATTTGGATGGGGCGAACTTTGGGGTATTGCTGACAGAACAGATTATGACCTTACACAGCATCAGGAACTTTCAAAACAGGATTTAACATATTTTGATGATGACAAGCATGAAAGATATGTTCCATATGTTATTGAACCATCACTTGGTGCAGACCGTGTAACATTAGCTTTCTTATGTGCAGCTTATGATGAAGAAAATATCGGAACAGAAGAAAAACCTGATATGCGTACAGTTTTACATTTTCATCCTGCACTTGCACCTGTTAAGATTGGTGTATTGCCTTTGTCAAAGAAATTAAATGAAGGTGCTGAAAAGGTATTTGCAGAACTTAGCAAGTATTATAACTGTGAATTTGATGACAGAGGAGCAATTGGAAAGAGATATCGTCGTCAGGATGAAATCGGAACTCCATTCTGTGTAACATATGACTTTGATTCAGAAGAAGATGGAGCAGTTACAGTACGTGACCGTGACACAATGGAACAGGAAAGAATTAAGATTGAAGATTTGAAAGAATACTTTGAACAGAAATTTGAATTCTAATAAAAATAATACAATTTTTAGAGAAAGGCTACCTAAGAGGGTGGCCTTTTGTTATGAAAAAGACTAATTATGTTAGACAAAAATAAGTCTAAATAATGATTTTTATGCTGAATTTTAAAAATAAATGAAAAAAATCCTAAATAGAGAGTAAAAAGCACAAAAACTCTTTGGATAAAAACGTTTCTATTGTATAATATTCATAGAGGAATTGAGAAGGGTTTGGAATAACTTGAATCAGTTGCCGTAAATGAAACTATGTTTCAAATAATTAAAAGGCGAGGTGTAATATGAAACCAGTAGTTAAAGTTATCCAGACAGCGAAAAACGAAAAACAGGCATGGCGCAAGTTAGATGATTTGGAATTGTTTAAATATTATAATTTCCGAATGAATACAGTGTCTGTTGACAGTAGCATAAGCTATCAGAAACTTTTGGGATTTGGAGGGGCTTTTACGGAAGCAGCAGCTTATACTTGGGCTAATGCAGATGAAAAATCAAAGGATGAAATCGTGAAAGCTTACTTTGATAAGGAACACGGATTAGCATATAATCTGGGAAGAACAACAATTCATGGATGTGACTTTTCGTTAGAACCATATACATACATTGAAGAAGGAGATCTTCAGTTATCGACGTTTGATATGTCAAGGGAAGACAAGTGGCTGATACCTTTTTTGACAAGGGCAAAAGAAACAGCAGGACACAGTCTGGGAATATTGGCATCACCATGGAGTCCACCGGCTTTTATGAAAGACAACAAAGATATTAATAACGGTGGCAGACTTTTAAAGAAAAACTATGCAATATGGGCTGAATATATGGTTAAGTATATTGAGGGAATGAAAGAACGTGGCATAGAAATAGATATGATTAGTATCCAGAATGAGCCGGCTGCAAAACAGGAATGGGCATCATGTAAGTATGAGGCTGATGAAGAAGCGGAGTTTGCAGTTGACTATCTTTATCCTGCATTAGAAAAAAGAGGATTGCAGGACAAAGTTAAAATTGTTATTTGGGACCACAATAGAGACTTAATGTTTAGAAGATTAAATGAGTCAATGGCATATCCGGGAGCTAGAGAAAAGGTTTGGGGAGCAGCGTTCCATTGGTATGTTTCAGATAAATCAGAAATTCTTACAATGGTTCATGAAAAATTTCCTGAGAAACATTTATTATTTACAGAGGGCTGTGTTGAATTAGTGAATAATTCAGGCGGAACAAGTTCAAAGGCAGGAATCGGTGCATGGAAACATGGGGAAATCTATGGAAGAAATATTATAAAAGATTTCAATAACTATAATGAAGCATGGATTGATTGGAATCTGCTTTTAAATGAAATCGGCGGTCCTAACTATGTAGGAAACTATTGTGAAGCACCGGTAATGTATGATAGGAATACAAAAGAAATAATGTACAACAGTTCATATTACTATATTGGTCATTTTTCAAGATATATTGAACCGGGAGCAGTGAGAATCTGCTGTAGAAATGATGTGGATAAGGGATTATATTCAGTATCATTTAAAAACCCTAATGGAGATATTGTTACAGTGGTTCAAAATGAGTTGAACAGAAAGCAGAGATTAGCTTTGGTTGTTGATGGACAGGGAACAAACACGGAAATACCTGCTCATTCAATTACAACATTTATAACAAAAAATAGTCAGGAATAATTTTCTTAAATGCCCTAAACCCCTTTAAATATAAAGAGTTTAGGGCATATTTCTTCTTGACTATGAGATTGTCTATGTTATAATTATTTCATAGGTGAGATTGCGTCTTTTTTTATGGAGTTGATTATCAACTATGATTTAAGCAGTTTTTGCTTAGCTGGTCTCATCATTAATCGATTATATGAGTTGTGTATAGGAAAGCCATTCCTTCAACTCATAACATAAAATACAGTTTTAGGAGGAAAAAACAGATGGCAAACAAATGGGTATACCTTTTCAGCGAAGGTAATGCTAACATGCGTGAACTTCTTGGTGGTAAAGGTGCTAACCTTGCAGAAATGACAGGCTTAGGACTTCCAGTACCTCAGGGATTCACAATTACAACAGAAGCTTGTACTCAGTATTATGAGGATGGCAGAGAGATCAATGAAGAAATTCAGGGTCAGATCAATGAATACATCGTAAAGATGGAAGAAATCACAGGAAAGAAATTCGGTGATAAAGAGAATCCTTTACTTGTTTCTGTTCGTTCAGGAGCTAGAGCTTCTATGCCAGGTATGATGGATACAATTCTTAACCTTGGTCTTAACGAAACAGTAGTTGAAGCAATTGCTGCTAAGTCAGGAAATGCTCGTTGGGCTTGGGACTGCTATAGAAGATTCATCCAGATGTACTCTGATGTAGTTATGGAAGTTGGTAAGAAGTACTTTGAAGAACTTATCGACAAGATGAAAGCTGATAGAGGTGTTCAGCAGGACGTAGAACTTACAGCTGATGACTTAAAGGAATTAGCATCACAGTTCAAGGCTGAATACAAAGAAAAAATCGGAGAAGATTTCCCAGATGATCCTAAGGAACAGTTAATGGGAGCTATCAAGGCCGTATTTAGATCATGGGACAACCCACGTGCTAACGTATACCGTCGTGACAATGATATCCCTTATTCATGGGGTACAGCTGTTAACGTACAGTCAATGGCATTCGGTAATATGGGTGATGATTGTGGTACAGGTGTTGCATTTACAAGAGATCCTGCTACAGGTGAAAAGCACTTAATGGGTGAATTCTTAAAGAATGCTCAGGGTGAAGACGTAGTTGCAGGTGTTAGAACACCAATGCCTATCGCTCAGATGGAACAGGAATTCCCAGAAGCATTTGAAGAATTTGTAAAGGTTTGCAAGACTCTTGAAGATCATTACAGAGATATGCAGGATATGGAATTTACTGTTGAAAACAGAAAGCTTTACATGTTACAGACAAGAAATGGTAAGAGAACAGCTCAGGCTGCTTTAAAGATCGCTTGTGACCTTGTTGATGAAGGCATGAGAACAGAAGAAGAAGCTGTAGCTATGATCGATCCAAGAAACTTAGATACATTATTACATCCACAGTTTGATGCAGCAGCTCTTAAGGCAGCTACACCAGTTGCTAAGGCACTTGGAGCATCTCCAGGAGCAGCTTGTGGTAAGATCGTATTCACAGCTGAAGACGCTGAAACTTGGAATGCAAGAGGAGAAAAGGTTGTACTTGTACGTCTTGAAACATCTCCAGAAGATATCACAGGTATGAAGGCATCACAGGGTATCTTAACAGTTCGTGGTGGTATGACATCACATGCTGCAGTAGTAGCCCGTGGTATGGGTACATGTTGTGTATCTGGTTGTGGCGACATCGTTATGGATGAAGCAAACAAGAAATTTACATTAGCTGGAAAAGAATACCATGAAGGAGACTTTATCTCAATCGATGGTTCTACAGGTAATATTTATGATGGTATCATCCCTACAGTTGATGCAACAATCGCTGGTGAATTCGGAAGAATCATGGGATGGGCTGATAAGTTTAGAACACTTAAAGTTAGAACTAATGCAGATACTCCAGCTGATGCTAAGAAAGCTAGAGAACTTGGTGCAGAAGGTATTGGTCTTTGCCGTACAGAGCATATGTTCTTCGAAGAAGACAGAATCGCTGCATTTAGAGAAATGATTTGTTCAGATACTGTTGAAGAAAGAGAAGAAGCACTTGAAAAGATTCTTCCATATCAGCAGGGAGACTTCGAAGCTCTTTATGAAGCTCTTGAAGGATGTCCAGTAACAATCAGATTCTTAGATCCACCTCTTCATGAATTCGTTCCAACTGAAGAAGACGATATTAAGAAACTTGCTGAAGCTCAGGGCAAATCAGTAGAAGAAATTAAGGGTATTATCCAGGGATTACATGAATTTAACCCTATGATGGGACACAGAGGACTTCGTCTTGCTGTAACATATCCAGAAATCGCTAAGATGCAGACTAAGGCTGTTATTCGTGCTGCTATCAACGTACAGAAGAAGCACAGCGATTGGACAGTTAAGCCTGAAATCATGATTCCATTATCATGTGATGCTAAGGAATTAAAATATGTTAAGGATATCGTAGTAGCTACAGCTGATGCTGAAATCGCAGCAGCAGGTGTTGAACTTGAATACCAGGTAGGTACAATGATCGAAATCCCTAGAGCAGCTCTTACAGCTGACGAAATCGCTAAGCAGGCTGACTTCTTCTGCTTCGGTACAAACGATTTAACACAGATGACATACGGATTCTCAAGAGATGATGCTGGTAAGTTCTTAGATGCTTACTATGATGCTAAGATCTTCGAAAACGATCCATTTGCTAAGTTAGATCAGGTTGGTGTTGGTAAGTTAATGGAAATGGCTATCAAACTTGGTAAGCCAGTTAACCCTAACCTTCACGTAGGTATCTGTGGAGAACACGGTGGAGATCCATCTTCAGTAGAATTCTGCCATAAGATTGGTCTTGATTATGTATCATGTTCACCATTCCGTGTACCTATTGCTAGATTAGCAGCAGCTCAGGCAGCTATTGCAGAAAGTGGGAAATAATCGTTTATGGTGTCAAAAGCCCCTAAACATCGGCAATTTCACAGTTTCTAAGGACTACTTGAAAGAGTACAAAAAGTTCGATAAAAACATGAAAAAAGCGGGTAAATGGGAAGACATTAACGTAACGATTACGGTTTGATAAAAATAATCAGGGAATCATACTTTTAAAGTATGGTTTCCTTTTTGTTATAGCGACGAGGCAAGTGGTCATCAGGCTTGCATGAATGAACATTTGCCGACCGCTAATCAGATGCGAGATATGCATAGCGTATCTCGTATCTGTTAAAAGAAGAAAAGTATTAATTCCAGGTTATCAAAAGTAGATTAAAAAATGAGGTTGGTTCTTTTGCAAGATACGCATTTGTATATACAAATACATTCTTGTTAGGAAGAATCCTAAAACCTCTATATCTCAAATGTTGTATTGGCGGGTGCATCTGCTTTGAGGAGATGTCAATTGGACACAAATATTCTAAATAATTTGAACTGAAATTTTGTAATTGATAAAATAATGAAATATCAATTTGATTATAGATATGGTAGAATATAGCTGCATAAATGTTGAGCGAAATATAATAACACGAGTATGGCGTGATAAAACACTAATGGCACTGTGTATAAAATAGAAAATTGGGTAGATGATAAATTAAAATTTAGGGAGGTGAACATATATTGGCAAGAGCAAAATATCAGGTATTAGTCATTCCATATCATATTGAAAACGGCAATGTAAAATATTGCATATTTAAAAGAAATGATATGAAAGTATGGCAATTTATAGCAGGTGGTGGAGAAGATGAGGATGAAACTATAATAATATCTGCAAAACGAGAGGCATATGAAGAAGCAAACATAGGTATGGATTGTAAATATTCTGTACTTGATACACAAAATAGCATACCAACATACTGTTTTAAAGAAGCAAGAAAAATATGGGGTGAAAATTGTTTAGTTATTCCTGAATATACATTTGCTGCTAGGATGGATACAACAATTTTGGAATTGTCTCAAGAGCATACAAAATATGAATGGGTTGATTATAAAACTGCATTAAAAAGACTTAGATATGATAGTAATAAAACTGCGTTATGGGAATTAGATAGTAAAATTAAATTAGGAACATTAAATTAAGAATATTCATATTATGATTTAAATACAACAAAATTGTAGTGTGTTACAGTTGTAAGCTTGTCATAAGCTCTAGATTTTGAAATATAGGCTGAAAATTAGGGCTATTAGCAAATGAGGTAAAAAAGAATGAACAAGTATTTAGAAAATTTAAACAGAATAGAGTTTGTTGTAACAATGGCATGCACAGGAAGATGCATACATTGTTCAGAGGGAGAACATAAATCAAGTGGAAAACACATAGATGGAGACATAGCAGTGCAAGCAGTTATTGATATATGTAATAACTATGATATTAAATCTTTAATGACTTTTGGAGGAGAACCTTTGATATATCCGGAAGTGGTTTGCAACATTCATAAAACTGCTAAAGAAATGAACATAAAGGATAGGGCAATAATCACTAACGGATTTTTTTCTAAAGACAAAGAAAGAGTAAGAGAAGTGGCGCAAATGTTGTCATATAGTGGAGTTCAAAAAGTGTTATTATCTGTTGATTCATTTCATCAAGAGACTATACCGCTTGATATAGTGAAATATTTTGCAATGTGCATAAAAGAGAGTGGTGTAGAAATTAAATTAAATCCTGCTTGGCTTGTGAGCAAAGAAGATGATAATGAATATAACAAAAAGACAAAGAAAATTATTTCTGAATTTGAGGATTTAAATATTCCACAGGCAAAAGGAAATGTTATTTTTCCAAATGGAAATGCAGTGAAATATCTAAGTGATTACTTCGATAAGAACAAGGAATATATAAATCCATATGAGGAGAATCCAATAGATGTTAGAACAATTAGTTTTTCAGAAAATGGGGATGTGTTGAATGGGAATATTTATGAAAAATCAATTATGGAGATAATTGAGGAATACAAAGTTTAGAATAAAGATACATTTCTTTTTTAAAGAAATAGTAAAACAAATTTAGAATTTATGAGGTGTGGTAATGATAAGAAAAGTAAGAGGTGAAGAAATACCAGTATGTGTGGATATTATTCACTTTTGTTACAAGGAAATGGAGAATGTGAACTTAATAATATTGCAGTATTGCCAGAGTATAGACATAAGGGCATTGGAAGACAATTATTAGCTCATTCCTTTAATATAGCAAAAGAATTAGGCTGTAGAATTATTAATATAGCTATTGTAGAAGAAAACAGAGTTCTTCGTAAATGGTATGAGTTGAATGGAGCAATACATATTGGAACAAAGAAATATGATTTTTTTCCATTTACATGTGGATATATGAAAAAGGAATTGTAGAGAAATTTAGTATTAGGAGGCGAAAAGGAGAGAAGCGATGGACGAATGGTTAAAAACAAGAAACTTACCTTTACATTTTATATCTGTTGCAGGATTAGTATATAAAGGCGATGAAGTTTTATTGATTAAATCAAAACGTAGAGGATGGGAAATCCCTGGCGGAGTGGTAGAACAGGGAGAGGATATAATAAGTGGCTTAAAAAGAGAAATATTTGAGGAAAGTGGCATTGTTGTCGAGCCGGAAAAGTTTGTTGGTCTATATCAGAGATTGAATACTAAAGATGGATATGGTCCCCTTGAAGGAATGATTTTACCTCCTGTTGTGAATTTGACATTTATTTGTAAATATATAGATGGAAATGAAAATGTATCAGATGAAAGTATTGAAGTAGGATGGTTTACTCCAAACATTGCAAAAGAAAAAATTACTGTTCCTGATATAAAGAAAAGAGTTTGTGATATGTTGGAATTTGATGGTAAGCACCATTTTAGTACTTTTGAAAATAAAGACAGTAAAATAAAATTTATTAGCGATATGCTTGTTAAATAATTATACATAACACGGAGTAAAAAAATTGAAACAAATAATTATAATCGGATGTCCGGGAAGCGGGAAAACTTATTTTGCAAAACAGTTGTCAGAAATTTTGCAAATAGAACTTTTTCATATGGATAATATATATTGGAAGAAAGATAAAACGCATATTAGTAGGGGAGAATTGATTAGCGCGGTAGATCGAATAATAAGTCAATCAGAATGGATTCTTGATGGAAATTATATATCAACTATTGAGCAAAGAATAAAAGGTGCAGACACAATTTTTTTATTTGATTATACAACGAAAGATTGTTTAGAAGGAGTTAAATCAAGAATTGGTGTAAAGCGTGATGATATTCCGTGGATAGAAACAAAATTGGACCCTGATTTTCAAAAATGGATTATGGATTTTAGAAAAGATACATTGCCTCAAATAGAAAAAATATTAGAACGATACAAATATAAAAAAATAATTAGATTTGCTTGTAGAAAAGATAAGGAAAAATACTTGATGAAATTGAAAAAGAATGTAAATAAAAATATTACAATTCATACCACGGAGCTTAATATAGAGTTGCAGGATGACCAATGGCAAATGGAATATATTGATCATAACAGAAATATTGCCAGAGCAATAGTGTATGATGAGGATGGAAATTTTTATTTTGTAAGAGCTGAAAGAAATGATGATTTCGGACAGGCAACAATTATAGAAACAGCAGGTGGGGGTGTTGAAGAAGGTGAAGAATTGCAGGATGCAATAAAAAGAGAACTTAAAGAAGAATTGGGTGTAAAAGTAGATGTAATCTGCAAAATCGGAGTTGTAAGTGATTATTATAATCTGATTCATAGACATAATATTAATAACTATTTTTTGTGCAAAGTTGAATTCTTTGGTGAAAAAGAACTGACAGAAGATGAAAGAAATAATTTTCACTTATCAACATTGAAATTATCTTATGAAGAAGCTATTAGAGAGTATGAATATAGGTCAAATACAAGATTAGGGAAACTTATAGCCAATAGAGAATTGCCGGTGTTGCATCGTGCAAAAGAAATAATTGATATTTAGACAAGAATTACTAAATTAAGATTTATGGAGAAGACTTTTAGATTTAATATATGGAGAATATAAAGATGAGTATACAGAAACCGAAGATGATATTATTTGATTATGGACATACATTATTGTATGAGATTGGACATAATGCAGAAAAGGGGAATAAAGCAATATATCAATACATAAAAAGTAATCCTAAAAATATTTCATTTCAAGAATTTAATAAAATAGTAAATAGCACATTTAAAAAGATAAATGAGTGTGGCAATGGAATTGATATTTGTGAGAAAAATTTTTTGCGATTAGTATATGGATACATGAACATTGAATTATCTGTTTCATTGGAAGAGGCAGAAAGCATTATATGGAATGGTGTATCAGAATGTGATATTATGCCAAATGCAAATAAAATATTAGATTATCTGAATAAAAATGACATTAGGAGTGGAGTCATTAGTAATATGTGTTGGTCTGGAAAATCTTTGAAAGACAGATTGAACAGATTACTTCCGAATAACAAACTGGAATTTGCAATTACTTCCGGGGATTATATATTTAAAAAGCCAAATAAAATGCTATTTGGGATAGCGCTGAATAGAGCAGGACTAAATGCAGAAGAAGTGTGGTATTGTGGAGATAGTGTAAAAGCGGATATTTATGGAGCACATAATGCAGGAATATTTCCAGTTTTGTATGAAGGAAAAACAGAAGAAAAGAACTCATTTGAGGGTCAAAACGAGAGAGACGAGATAGATTTTGATTATTTTAAAATTAATAATTGGGATGAATTGATAGAAAAAATCGAAACAATATAGAATAGGAAATAAACTAGAGTATTAGTAATATTGTACGAGGACGTGAATTATGGAACTTTGGGATGCATATGACATGAATTTAAATAAAATTAAAGATAAAACATTAATAAGAGGTGAAGCCGTACCAGATGGAATGTACCATTTAGTGTGTGAGGTTATTGTTAAACATACAGATGGTACATATTTGTTAATGCAAAGAGACAAAAATAAGCACTATGGTGAATATTGGGAAGCTACAGCAGGAGGTTCAGCACTGCAAGGAGAACTTCCAATTGAATGTGCTACAAGAGAGCTAAGGGAAGAAACAGGAATATGTGAAACAAATTTAGTGGAGATAGGAAGAATTGTGCACCATAAGCATCATTCGATATATGTTGATTACATTGTGATTACGGATTGGGACAAGTCTAACATTATTCTTCAACAAGGAGAAACACAGGATTATAAGTGGGTAGATAAAGATACTTTGAAAAATATGAAATCTAATGAATTGGTAACAAGAAGAATGCAGCTTTTTATTAAAGAATTGCGATAAGAAACAATAACAAGATTAAAGGAATGCATTATGAAAATAATTAAGTACGAAGATAAATATCGTGATGATATGATTTTTATGATATTAGAAGCAAAAAATGCTTTAGGTCGAGTTCCGGGATTAAATGAGGATTTATTGGATATTAAAAGGAACTACTTGGATGCAGGAGATATGTTTTGGTTGGCTATTAATGAACAAGACAGAGTTATAGGAAGCATTGGTTATAATTCTATAAGAGACACCGATGAGGTTTGGCTGCATCGTTTGTTTGTAAAATATAATTTGAAAAGACAAGGTATTGGAAGTGCTTTGTTAGAAATGGCAGAAAATTATATAGCAAATCAAGGAAAGAAAGTGGTAAGAATTCATCTGGGAGGAGATGGCTTTGAGGAATCAAAAATATTTTATACCAAACATGGCTATGTGGAGTATCGGGAACGCTATATGATGAAGAATTTGTAGATAATAGCAAATTACTACGGTAGGAGAATTGAAGTTAGAGGAGGTAAATATAGTGGTTGGCGATATTGTAAAAGTAGTGGTTGACAGACCACTTGGAAGTTATCATCCTAAGCATAAAGATATGTATTATACGATTAATTATGGATATATTGAAGGGATAATTGCTCCAGATGGAGAGGAACAAGATGCGTATATTATAGGTGTAGATGAACCTGTAAAGGAATTTGTTGGAAGAATTATTGCAATAATACATCGCAATAATGATGTAGAGGAAAAATGGGTTGTTGCACCTCAAAATATGATATTTACTAAAGAACAAATATGGGAAAAAGTTTTGTTTACAGAACAGTACTTTGATTCTGAAATAATAATGTAAACATAAGTATTTTTGAACTAATAAAATAAATAGAAAAATTAGAATTGACCGAGCTCTTTGAGCGAGGGATGCTTCTTGTCCGAAGGGCAAGAAGATGGGATATAGAAAGAACTTAACAAATCGAAATTTGTGGAGGTACTTTATGAACGAGAGAGAAAAAATTATCCGATTATGGTTTGATATGTGGATTAAGAAAGCAGATTTAGGAATTGACAATATTTTTACAGATGATGTTGTATATACTGAGAGTTGGAGTCCTAAATATGAAAACCGCAAAACGGTAAAGCACTGGTTTGACGAATGGAATACACGCGGAAGTGTTCTTGTCTGGGAGATTAAGCAATTTTTTCATCAAGGCAATCAAACAATCGTGGAGTGGTATTTTAAAAGCAAAATGAATAATGGAAATGTTGAAGAATTTGACGGAATATCTTTAATTGTATGGACACAGGATAACAAAATAAAATCATTAAAAGAGTTTGGTTGCAATCTTCATAATTACAATCCATATCGAGATAGTGATATTCCCGTATTTCGAGAAGAAAAAGCAAATTGGTTTTGAGAGGACTATAAATTTGAAGTTGTAAGGATGGTAAATTTCGAGATTATCTGAATTGAGGAGAGATATTTTTGATAGAGATTAAAGTAATAGAACCTGGTTATAAAGTATGGAATGATACAATTAAATTTGCAAAAGGATGTTCTTGGAGAGCAGGAATTTATCTTGCAAAGAAGATGGAAGACAATGATTTTGAAGAAAATGAACGTGTTTTAGTAGCAATGTATGATGGTAATATCGCAGGATTTTGTACATATGCAAATAAAGATGAATTGCCTTCAGAATATGAATTTACTCCTTTTGTTGGATTTATGTTTGTTGATGAAATATATAGGGGAAATCGTTTATCTGAAAAACTGATAAATTGTGCATGTGACTTGGCCCTTAAACAAGGGTTCTCAAGGATGTATATTATGAGTGGTGAAATTGGTTTGTATGAAAAATATGGATTTACAAAAATGGGAAAGTATAAAACGATATATGATTCTATAGACCAGCTTTTTTATAAAGATATTTAGCATGACAAATTCCAATTTTTGAGATTGAGAAATCGGTATTTGGAGGTGAATAAAATGGATAATTGTGATTGGTGTAACTTGTCTGAAGAAGATAAACAGTTTCAGGTGTACGAAAGTAAATCATGGTCTGTTTTCCTTTCAGATGAACAGGATTATATTGGACGCTGTATATTGGTTTTGAATCGTCATTGCAATTCATTGTCAGAGCTAACAGATGATGAATGGGACGAGCTTCGCAATTTGATTTGTAAAATGGAGGCATGCTTAAAAACTGTTTTAGGAGCAACTCTATGTAATTGGAGTTGTTTGATGAACAATTTCTATAAAGAGTCAGCGCCTAATCCTCATCTTCATATTCACGTAAGGCCAAGATATGATAAGCCCATTGTGCTCAACGGGAGCACCTATACTGATAGCGAGTTTGGTCATCATTATGCGTTGAATAAGGGTGCGGTAATACCTGTTAAAGATAAGGAAGAAGTGTTTAGTCGACTAAAAGGATGGCTTAATCGTTAACTTCAAATTTAACGATATAAATATTCCACAATAAGGAGATGAGGAAAAACATAATGATGTACAAGTTTAATGAAAAAGTGTCTGTAAAAGCATTGGCAGATTTGCGTGAATCTGTGGGTTGGAATAGGATGGAAAAAGAGTATAAAAACCCTTTGATGACATCGTATTACCATATTGCAGTTTATGAAAATGATAAACTGATTGGGTATATTGATAGTGTATCAAATGGGGTATCAGATGCTTATATTCAAGATTTAATGGTTTGCCCGGATTACCAAGGTAAAGGGATTGGCACAGACCTGATGGATAAAATGATTGAATATCTGAAGAAAAAGCGTATCTACATGATTTCAGTGGTTTATGAAGAATGCTTAAAGCCGTTTTATGAGCAATTTGGGTTTTATAATATGCTATGTGGGCAAATGGAAACATATTAGAAATCGTACATAATACAGTCTCTCGCGCAAATTCTTGTTTGGGAAGCTGAACATAAATGCCGATGATATTGTAAAATTTCAAATTCAAAAAACTAAATTGATGAAAATGTATATTTAATGGGAATAATCTTAAATATTGGAATGAACAGAAACATATGTTATAGTTGGAGTGACGAGAATATACTTGTGACACCACTGGTGACACAAATCAGCTGGACAAATCATCTGCTTATTATGTCAGGATGTAAATCTGATGAGGAACGTGAATTTTATATGAGATTATGCATAAAGGAAAACTATTCTAAACGACAATTAGAGAGACAGATTGAGAGTGCATATTATGAAAGGTATATGTTGTCAAAAGAGAAGCTGTTGCCTAATAATGTAATGAATTTGGGAGAAAATCCGTTTCTTGATTCATATGTAATGGAGTTTCTTGATTTGCCTAACGAATATCACGAAAATGATTTGAGAAAAGCACTGATTAGTAATATGAGAGATTTTATTCTTGAATTGGGAAAAGATTTTACCCATATAGATCAGGAATATAAAGTGCAGGTAGGCGGAGATGATTGTAGAATCGATTTGTGTTTTATCATCGTGGATTACAGTGTTTAGTTGCATTTGAACTTAAGATGGGAAAATTCAAACCGGAATATATATCCAAAATGGATTTTTATCTTGAAGCATTAGATAGACAGGTAAAAAAGAAAAATGAAAATCCTAGTGTTGGACTTCTTTTGTGTGCATCAAAAAATGATGAGGTTGTTGAATATGCTATGAGTCGTTCTATGTCGCCTATGCTTGTTGCACAGTATCAGTTACAATTACCTGATAAAAGTATTTTGCAGAAAAAATTGCAGGAGTTGATAAATATACCAGAAATGCAGGAATAACTGTTTCTGTCATATAATGAAGTGGATGATTATATAATGGCAATGGTATAATTAATGAAGAGTTTGCAAAGACAAGAGATGAGGAAAAAGTAAATAGTAGTGAAAATGATACTACCACTAAAGTTTCAAATGAAGAAAGGATTATTAGTATGATTCAAGCTAATCCTAATATTACTGCGGAAGAAATGGCATAAAAAACTTTTTATGACTGTAAATGGAGTTAAATACTATATTAAAAAGTTGAAGAAAGATTGATTGATAAGAGTTGGACCTACAAAGAAGGAAAATTAGAAAGTTAAAGCAAAAAATGCCTTTGTGACAAGATAGTAACATATTATCAGGTTGGGACCCCATGTCCCAACCATTTTTTTATTATTTCTAAAAATAAACCATAGTAGATGTATTTTTCTACAAAAATAGACCATCCTAGAATTCGACATTGCAATATTAATAGAGTAAAATATAGCCATAAAGATTTAATAACAAACAAAAAGTTTAGCAGAACAAACTTTAACTTTGCGACATTATGTCGGGAAGTGCATTTTATAAAACTATTATTTTCACATTCCTGTTGTGAAAATAATAAAATTTTAGCAGTCGCAGTTTTATGAATAAATAAATCTTTATGTTAAACTAATTATGTCAGACCTGGGAAAGACAATTTAATAACAATAAAAAACGCCAAGAAGTAATCTACAGAAAAAGTAGGTTTTACTCTTGGCGTTTGTTGTTATCAGGGTGTTAGGGTGTTCCTAACTAGAATGCATTTGTGGCTACAAATGCGTATCTTGCAATATACATTTACACCACTAAAAAATACAAAGCACAGGAGGGAAAAATGAAACAATACATAAAAAAAGAAACAAGATTAGCGGACTTTGATCCATGTCCAAGATTTATCTGGAATGAAGGTTTATCAAGCTTGGCTATTTCAGTATATACTCTTTTGCTTGGAAGAGTTTCATTGTCGAAACAAAACGATATGATTGATGAGCAGGGAAGAGTGTATGTAATTTATACAGTAAAGCATATGGCAGAAAAACTGTCCAGGTCGGAACCACCGATTTATGCTGCACTGAAAATGTTAGAAGAAAAAGGACTAATAGAGAGGAAAAGTTCAGGCAAAGGAAATCCTAATCATATTTATGTAAAGATTAAACCATATAAAGAAAATGTAATTAAGGACTTAAACAAATTTAATACGGGTACTAAAGAAAACGATAAATATGACATTAAGGAATCAAAAGGAACTGCCTTAAGTAATCCTAATACTAATAAATATATTAATAAAAATAATATAGAAAATAATTATAAATATAGACAAGGAGACAGATTGTAATGGAAAAACAGAATTATAATATCAATGAATCAGAACAAATAGAAAACAACCAATCAGAGCAAATAGAAGAAAAGCAATTAGAACAGATAGAATATTGCAAAGTGTGTGGAAAACCAATAACAAAACGCTTTAATTTCTGGGACAAAAAATCAAGATTGGTTCGTTGCAGATGTGATTGCGATGAAAAAGCCGAGCAGGAGAAAATTAACAAAGGGCAAGAGAGAAAGAGAAAGGAGCAGGTAACAAAATTGAAAAACGATTGCTTTAGCAATAAGGCAATGTGGAGTTGGAATTTTGACAATGATGATGGTCGAAATCCTAAAATGGAAATTGCACAAAAATACGTTCTAAAGTGGGAGACTATGATGGAGCAGAATTATGGTTTGATGTTTATTGGAGATGTTGGCAGTGGGAAAAGTTATATGGCTGCCTGCATAGCTAACTCATTAACAAATCAAGGTTATACAGTGAAGATGACGAATTTTATAAAAATCAGAAATGACATTTTTAGTGCCGCAGATAAAAATGCTTATGTGGAAAAATTGTGTGATTACGATTTACTTATTCTTGATGATATTGGTACAGAGAGAAATACGGACTATTCGTTAGAAAATGTCTATTGGGTTATTGATGAGAGAACTGCAGCTGAGAAGCCAATTATAATAACAACTAATCTAAATTTGGATAAATGTAATTTTGACGAGAATATTACATATAAAAGAATTTATGACAGGCTGCGAAAGGTTTGTATCCCTATTGGAATGGAAAATAGAAATCTGCGACAGGAAGATTCTATTGAACATAATTCAAGAGGAATTACAGAATTACTTGTAATTGATGAGGGCACTAATGAGAACAAAAATTCAGAATGAATTTAAAGTTAAATTTAACGATAAGGATAGAAACAAAGGAGTGGACATTCTTGCCTTATGTTTAATAAAAGAACTTGGCAGGGACAAAAACATACCGGAAGAATTAGTTAGAGCAGTGGAAATAAAATATGATAACGAATAGTTCAAAAAGCCAAGATGTTTTGCACCTTGGCTTTGTAAATATTGAATTAACCAGGTTATGATGCTATACTATGCTAAAATCTATATTTGATAACCTGGTGGATAGGAGTAAATTATGAAGAGAAAAGTTGCAATATACGCCAGAGTATCAACAGAGCATGAAGCACAGATTAATGCTCTTGAAAATCAGATTCAGTACTATGACAATATTTTGGAACAGCATCCTGAATGGGAACTTGTTGGAAGATATGTTGATGAAGGAATTACAGGAACATCTGTTAAGAAGAGAAAAAACTTTTTGAGGATGATGGAGGATGCTAAAAATGGCATGTTTTCATTAATTTTAACCCGTGAAGTTAGTAGATTTGCAAGAAATACTGTAGATACGTTACAGGAAACAAGGAAACTGAAATCTTACGGAGTTGAAGTTTATTTTACAGAAGATAATATCAGAACGTCTGATGATACAGACGGAGAGTTAAGACTTACATTGATGGCTACATTAGCACAGAATGAAAGCAAAAAAACATCTGTAAGAGTTAAGGCAGGACAGAAGATTTCTTTTGAAAACGGAGTCTTGTATGGCAATGGAAATATTCTTGGATATGACAGAGATGGAAGAGAGCTGGTTGTGAATCCGGAACAGGCTGAAACAGTAAAAATGATATTTAATATGTATCATGATGGAATGGGATGTAAGCAGATAGCATATGAGCTTGAGAAAAGAGGAAGAGTTACTTCCACAGGGCTTACGCATTGGCAACCGGGAACAATTTCGCGCTTACTTAGAAATTCATTCTATTGTGGAAAAATTGTTTATAGAAAACAATATGTTCCTGACTATCTTGAACAAAAGAAAATCAACAATTATGACGAGGTTGACAAGATTGAAATTACGGGAAAACATGAGCCAATTATTTCGGAAGAATTGTTTAATGATTGTCAGAGAAGATTGGATGCGAAAACAGTAAACAGACTGCGAGGAAAACATGCAATTAATCCACCAAAAAGTGCCTATGCAAGAATACTAAAATGCCAATGCGGTTCTAATTTTGAACGTAGAAAATGGCATAAATACAAGGATGGCAGAATACGATATGGCTTTGAATGTTATAAACAGAAAAATCATGGCTCATATCGTACCAGACTTAAAAAAGGATTAGATACAACAGGTTGCTGTACAACCAAGATGTTTCCGGAGTGGAAATTAAAGATAGTTGCACATTGGCTATTTAATGATTTATGGAAAGAAAGAGACAAAATTATTAATAGAGCAATAGAAATGTTAAATGCAACAATTAAAGATGAAAATGTTGTAGATTATACTGATGAAGTAAAAGAATTAAATAAAAAACGAAAGAAATATGAAGAAAAACTTTCCAATCTTGTTGAACTTCGTGTTGAAGGAGATATTTCAAAAGAAGTTTATGAGGAAAAGAAAGGAGCCTTCAAAAAGCAGATTGGGTACATTGATTCAGAGCTATTGAAGCGTGATGTGAAAAATTCCGCAATAGTTTCAAATGGAAAAACGCAGATTCAATTACTTACGGATTTGCTAGGAAAAAAGTATGATGTTATCAGTGGAGATATTCCTGAAGACATAGTGGAAACATTCATAGATCAGATAGTTGTTCATGATGATTATTTTGAATGGAGACTTAGAACATCCACAGAACCGGTGCTATGTAAAGTGGAAGGAAACGAAAAAGATAACACTATTATTTTTTTAGAAAACGACTCCCACAAGGTTGCCACTCAATACAGGCAGCTATTGCAGATCAGACAAAATAATTTAATACATGCCATAGACCCCATAGAATTAGGGAATTTCGTGATTACAAAGGACTATTTGGCTAAGTACAAAGAGACCGATGGAAACATGAAAAAAGTCAATAAATGGAATGATATTAAAATAAAAGTTACAATATAAAGTAATTATTAAGGGAAGTAAGTTTAATCTTGCTTCCCTTTTCTTGTCCAACAACGAGTCAAATACATAAGCTTGCTTGAATGTATTTGACGACTGCATACAATCCCGAAACAAGCGAAGCGGTTTCGTGGATTATCTAAAAAAATATAGAAAGGATAAGGCCAGGAAGTCACAACCTCTATATATCAAATCGATTTAATCCCCACTTATTTACCAATTTGACCAAACTAGTGTTAAATTTATTTAATTTTGACCAAACTAGCACACTGTACAACCTAAAATATTGTTGTAGTATAAGTGAGCAAGCAGAAATGCTAAAGCAAAAAATTGAATATGCAGTTACAGATTAAACAGAAATGTTTAGATACGTTATTTAACGTATGAGGTATAACTTCGGTACAACTATCAAAACAAATCAGTTACAGTTTGCGAAGAGAACCCAAGGATCGAATGATGAAGGTGGAGCAAGCAAGATAGAAATAAGTGCAGCGTAGTTATCGTCACAAAGGATTAAAGATAGTCCTAATCCTCGGAATTGGCATAGAAGAAAGTAAATGGCTTGTGAATGCATTGTAGCCTATCTGTAATTCCCAGTGTACGGGCGAGCAGGTGATTAAGAATCAGTACACTCACATAGGTTTTCTATATATCTCTTTCAGAGATATATGCTCCGCGAGGATTGCAGAGATGCGCATATGAATAATGTCGTGCAAGCACGACGCGCATCTCGCAGCAAGATTCGCGAGCGAATCTTGAGTATAAAAGAAAGGACAAAAGTTATGACTAAGAAAAGTGAAAGACACAGTTCTTCTAATATTATAGTAATAGGAATTGATCATGGATGGAGTTTAATTAAGACTTCCGATTTTATATTTACTACAGGTGTTAAAGAACTGACAACTCAGCCAGCATTTCCAAATCATATTTTGGAATTTGAAAATAAGTATTATGCCATAGGAGAAAAGAGACTAATAGTTAAAGATACGAAAGTCGAAAATGAAAACTTCTATCTTCTAACGTTAGCAGCAATTGCTATGGAACTTAGAAAGAGAGAAACCTGCAGTAGTCTGTAGAAAATTAAGCAAGCTATATAAGGTTCCATACGATGAGTTTTGGGATGAAGAGGACAAAGATATAGCAAAGGAACTCCATAGTATCATTGATCTTAGCAATGAAAAAGAAGTGAGATATTTATATAATATTGCTCTTGGAATGCAAGCATTAAGAGCATAAGCGTTAAGGCATAGTCATGAGTGGCTATGCCTTGAAATTTTTATACCTTTATTGTATTTTGTTGTTTAGAAAAAATATAAATCAGAGTCATTATTTTTAGATAAATTCTGGTAAACGTCCTGTATCATTACAGTATTTTTCTTGTGAAGAGCATACTTGATTAATATAATTCATTGATGCTAATAGCATTCCTTGGCGGTATATGCTATCTGGAGATTTATCTCTTATGTTTAATTTCTTTTTTGTACGTATTGGATCATCGTAAGTAGTATCACCGTTAGGAATATCTAATAAATTTTCCAACTCACGAATTATTCTAATAGAAATGGACCCTTCAGAAGGAACATAATCTTGAAATATAAGATTAAAATTAGGGATAAGAGTTTCTTGAAGTGTTTTATTTAATTTCTTATATGTGACGATTTCATTTGTGAATGAAAGAAACATTTGTTTAAATTCATCGAAACATGTTTGCTTAATTATTTTATATGCAGCGTTTTTTGAGTAAATCAAATTAGTATCGATTTTGTCGTAATCCTCGTTCAGAAACGGAACTGCAAGTGTATTAGGATCTTCTATTAAAAGTTTGTGTAGTGTGTAATATTTTGCATATGGTCGATATGCGAAAAGTAATTTGTTATACTTCTCCGGTTGAAGAGACTCCATATAAGTAAATAATGTGTCGTACAAATCGGGAAGATATAAATCAATCTCATCATTTGTCCCCCATAGTATCTCCTGTTTGGTTTTAAAAAGACCAGAGGGGATAAGGCCAATATCCTTATATTTTCCTTCAGATTTATCATAGTAGGAACTATCCATAACGCTATCGGTTATTAAGTAGGGATTATATTTTTTATATATAGTGTTTGAGCAAATCCAGCTAAGCATTTTAGAACTGGCACAATATATTTGATGATATGTTTTGCCAGATGATCTTATCTTATTAGAAACACGATTGGATAGCAATTGATAAAAGAAATCAGTGATTGTAGTATCATTTTTCATATTAAAACCTCCTCGGGTATGTGAAAATATTAAGAAATATGGTAAAAGTTACTCGTGAAACATATACCACTTATATATAATATATGATAGAATTATAAAAAACGCAAGGAGGTATTTATGGAAGAAACACTATATGATGAACAAGCAATAGAGTATTATTATGAGGAGATAATGGAAACGTACGGTGATGATGAAGAGGTTAGCGAAGCCTTCGACGGAATCGACTATTAAAATCCTTAGAGAAATTAGAAAAGCGAAGAGTATGCACCAGTGTTAAGGTGAAGCTCTTCGTAGAAAGGATAGGAAGGAGAAAAAATGAAAAAGACAATTAAGATAGTAGAGTTAAATGTAAACCAACGAGGGAGGCTGAGCCGATATTTAAATGAAAAGTTACTTGATTATGTAGATTTTAGAACGGATGTTTTGATTTTACTTGAATACAACTCTTTATCTGTGAATGCTAAAGCATTTGAGGCAAAATTAGCTGATAAAGGCTTTGTTGTTTATAAAAGTAATAATGGGACGATTAGATCAGGAAATGATATACTAATAGCTATTCGCGTTGAGAGTGATATTAATGTAAAGTGTGTAAAAAATTATGTATTTTATAGTGATAATAAGTCTACTTCATTGGATGACATCCCAGAAAATCTGTTTCTAGAAGTGGAAATCAACAAGTGTAAATATCTTCTTGTTGCTGTAAGAATCAAGGAACTCTCAGGGCAATTAATAATAAGAAGAAAAGAGATGGAAAGACTATTATCCTGGCTATTAGAATATTCAGATATTCCTTTTATTATTTGTGGTGACTTTAACAATCTACGGACTGACACTATAGAAAAAGAGTGGAATTTAGAAGTGTTAGATAAACTATTACAAATGAATGACCTATTAAGATGTACGCCCAAAAAACATAATTCATGGGGAGTATCAAAGAAAGCGAATTCAGATGAGTTTGATGGATATATTGCTGAAGATCATCTTATTATATCAAAAGGTAAAAATATAGGAATAAAGCCTAAAGAAAAGGACTCAACTGAGGAGGAATGTTTAGAATATTCCTGGGATTATCTAAAGAACAATATAAAAGAATGCGAAGTTGATCCAGTAAATAAATATGGTGAGCAAAAAATTAATGTGCCAATAGGATTTCCAGATCACGCTATGCTATTGGCTGAAATAGAGCTAGATGATTAATGGAAAGGGATAGAATTAAATTCAAATCGAATGTTGAGGGGAAAATACAATTTATGAATAAGTTATGTACAGTAAAAATAGATTGGTGTCATTTAGGTTTATTTGGAAATAAGGAAATTGAGAAGAGTGAGACAAAGCTTTTTTCAACACAAGAAAAGGCAGAGCAATTTCTTGTGAATAGCGGATTTTTATACGGAGTACCATATCCATTTAAAATATGTGGTTGGTACTATATTAGAGGATTTAAATTCCCTGTATGTGATAGATTTCTTATTGCAACCACAGAAATGACTATAGTTGATGCAGAGGAGTTGTGCAGTGTAGGAGAATGCATATGAGAAAAGAAAAAATGAATTATGGAAACCTGGTTTACTTAGACCCTGTTATATATACGGATGCATACGTGTTTATTCCAAAACTTTTTGGCGGGGAAAAAGAAAGTGTGAGTGCGGAGATTATTGTGGGAGACTATCGTATTCGGTGCAACTGGGGTACAAAGCTCCTGTTTAATAGAAGCAAAGGAATAGTAGAGAGGGCTCTGCCATTTAAAAAGAAGGCAGAGGTGTATACGGTTGATATCATAGAGTACCTCGAAAAAAATAACATCACATATGAAGTTGGAAGTGCAAAGTACTGTAATGGAATAGAGTATAACCAGAATGACTCTAGCAGTGAGGTAATAATATATAACAAAGATGCAATTGTAATGAAAAAAACAAGTCATGAGGGCTTGCAGATGCAACTTTGCATTGTTAATAAGAAGTTGAGACCAATGGTTAAGGGGAAGAAGGTCAATATTATTAGATTTAATAATTGTCGAAAAGAAAAACAATACAAGATTGAGGAATGGTTTAAAAGTGTTTTAAATGGAGTTATTAGGGTTGACCCATATACATTGGATCATATGATGAGAGATAATCTTGAACGGATTGATTTTACAGGCTGCAGTATATTCTATCAGAACGATGATGAATGTCAGTGGGAGTATTATTGTTAGCAGGCATATTAAAGTCACAAACACAAATCATAAAAGATACTTATTTGAAATTTGTTAATAACAAAGATATAGAACTTGTTGCAGAACATACTTTATACAAACACTATCGTCGAGAAGAATTTTTAGAAAAAATGTATAAAAAAATCAAGGAGAAAGTAAAATGAAATCTAAAAAAATATTTAATAGCATGGAATATTATGCTTCTAAAGAGGCGTTTGAAGTGTACAAGAGAATCTATGAATCTAGCAGCTTTATAAATGAATTTGATCTAGATAACCCGCTTACATGGGATGAGAGAAATGGAAAAGATACTCCGAAAGATGCTGTTGTAAGATATAATGCTTATTTGAAAAATGATTCAACCTTAGTTGAAAAGATAGGCAAAGAATTCAAAGTTAGTGGAGATTGCCTATTCAATTTCAACTCTAAAAAAACTTCAATTCTTAAAGAACTAATTAAGCAAGATTATGCTGCAGCTGAAAGAGTAATTAGTAAATTAGAAAAATGCAGTGAGATGCACCACTCGGAAAAGAACATAGTGCTCCTTCCTGCCACAGGCGGTATGAACAATCTAAAAGGTAAATTATGGTTTGATGCATCTAGCAATGTTTGCGGCCCAGATGGCCAGTGGCATATAGCTCTAGATAGACCTGATACGCTAGTTTACTGTTTGGATAGATATTATAAATACGGTGATGAGTTAGTGCTTGCTTGTAGCACAAAGACAAATTATGGCTGCATAAAAAAATTCTTAGATATAGCAGGAGATGTTTATGCATTTTGCAAAGAATTTTTGCTTCTCGATAGAGATGCGGTGGACATATTAATAAAAAGTGGAGGAAAACCAATAAACGATATTGAATCGCTGGAATTCTATGTGGATGCTGCACTTAATTACTGGGAAAACTATAGATAATCTGTAATAAAGAAAGATGGGATTATAAAGATGACATTTGAAAAATTAGCCCTATTGATAGAAAGATACAACATACCTCATGATGTTGAAATATTGTCTGATTCAGGCTGGGAGTGTAATGCGACAAATATGGATGGCATTTATTACTCCAAAAAAGAAAAAACAATTATATTCACTCAGGGAACAGGAAGAGAAGAATATTTTGAGCCTGAATGGGAGCTTATTTGGACAAATTTAACCAGAGGAAATATTAATAATTATTTCTGTATAGATACAAAAAGAGGGAACCAAGTAAGACTAAATTCAGAAGATTTTACTTGCTCAATGCTTAAAGAAAAATTAATAAAGGAACTAAAGGACAATAATGAGTTTGAGCATTATTATGGCATAAAAGAAACGCAAGAAAACCTTGATTATTTAGAACAGAATTTAGATTTGTGCCAACCCTTATATTGGACTATACAGGTATTGAATAATAAAAACATATACGAAGATATGGGTTACATAGGTCTTAATATACAAGGTAGTGATTTAGATTCTGAGATATATATATTTAGGCAATACCGTAATAAGGGATATGGAAAAGCTGTATTGAAAACCTTGGTTGATTATGCATTTGATGGTAGATTGAAAATTTATAACCATAAAACAAGGGAAATCGAGCCATTCAGACCTAAAACGATAAAAGCTACTGTAAGAGTGGAAAATATAGCATGTCAAGCACTAATGGAATCATGTGGGTTTAAAGTACCAGATGATTTTGCTGCTATGATGATTGTATTTGATGATGATTGTACTTCAGATTGTTATAGCATAGAATGCGTGAAATATATATGTGAATAGATAAAAATAATACGATGATATTATTATAAAAGGAACAATAAATGGAATAATAGAGTAAAGTTTTTGTTGGTTTAAAGAAAAATAAAAAATGAGAAAGGTCCTCTTTTAGGTTATAATGGTTTCAACGAAAAAATCATTTACTAAGGAGTATCTTTCTCATGGAAAACATTGATGAGATAAAACGCATGCTGTTTATGGAATATATTAAAAGGAGATAGATTATGATATATGTTTGTGGTGATACAAATGGCAAAATGGTGTATCAATGCCAACATTAGATAACTTGATTGTGTTAGCAGCAATATTTAATGTTGCAATTGATGACATCATTGTTGTTGATAATAAATCAATCATGCAAATAGGTGCATGAAACAAAGCAGATTCTGATTAACGAATCTGCATAAGGTCCCCTAGTCTAAAGGTTAGGACATAGCCCTTTCAAGGCTAAGATGCTTGGTTCGAGTCCAACCTTACCCACTATGTACACATAGCCAAGTCTGGAAAGGCTACGGACTGCAACTCCGTGAACGTAGGTTCAAATCCTACTGTGTGCTTATAGCCCTTTAGTTTAATTGGTAGAACGTCAGATTCTGACTCTGAAGAAGTAGGTTCGAATCCTGCAGGGGCCGTTTATAGCCTTTTGGTCTAGCGGTTATGACGCTGGTCTTTGACACCAGAGATATTGGTTCAACTTCAATAGGGGCTGTTGTATATGGAGAAATGGCCCAATGGTAAGGCAGCACATTGCTAATGTGTCGTACAGAAATGTATTGGGAGTTCGAGTCTCCCTTTCTCCGTTTATGAAATCATATATTTTTAATAATACAAACACATAATAAACACAATTAAGGTATATGATAAGAGCATAACAATAGAGGTTACTTAATTAGAATCTGAAAGAATGCCGAATGGCTTCTTTATAATAATTAATGATGAACAAGTGAATGCATTTGCTATGAAAAAGAATGATATTTCAGTGGTCGCAATAAATGCAGGGTCAATTAAAAAGATAATGTACAGTGCAAATCTCATGATGTTAAGCGATAAAATTCTTCTGGGAATAGGGGATATGTCAGCGTGCCGTGAAAATATTATTGCGGAAGAATATCCTATTACAGAGGATGGGGACAATGTGCTTTTGTATATTTCGGGAGATTCTACAAGAGAAGCAGTAGGGTATATGATTGCAAATCTTGCGGTCAGATTTATGTTGTATCATGAAATAGAACACCACGAGGAAGGGCATGTAAAGAGATTTAATGATAAATACAGTCTTTTTTGCAAAGAAGTTTCAAATGATAAAGAAAGGATTGAACTGGAAGAGAGAAAAAAGATGGAATTTGAAGCGGATATGTATGCAATGACTCAGATTGTTAATGATTTTGAAATCTTAGCAGAAATTTGGGGAAAAGTACTAAATCTTGAAGTTACATATTCTGAAATGTTTCAGTTGCTCGTACCGGCTTTGGTTATCGTGAAAGAAAATCTTTGTATGGATGTACATAATAATGAGCAAATTGAAAATAGTTTTTATTTGCCCAATATAATAAGGGTGGTTATTGACTTCGCAATTATATTCATGGACAAAAAAGTGAAAAAAGTATTGTGCAATGATAATGCTGTGATGTTTGAAACAGGTAGTGAGTATCGACATATGTTTGAAAAGGAAAATAATCTGATAGTATTTGAAAGCGAAGGGATGTTAACAGCAACGAAATTGTTAAAGCAATTTGAAAGTCTGGAGAATGTTTTGGCTAATGCGGAACAGATTGACAAACCGAGTATCCGAAAATCCGTTATAGAAAGTAGGGATAGGCTGAGGAAAAATTATCAGATAATTAAATTGACTGACAGAGCAGAGATTACATTTATATTAGAGCAATTGAAGTATAGTGGAGAGAGATTTAAAACGAATGATGTGTTAGAAGGCATCAGGTTAAAGTAGAGGCAAACATAATTGTGCTTTAAGCTTATAATTGTAATTAAAAATCAAAGACGGTTGTATGTAAGGAAGAAACATAATTAAGCTCAATTTAGTGTTGGATGATTCGGTTTAAAAGAAAGGAGAGTATAGCAAATTGCTACGGTAGGAGAATTGAAGTTAGAGGAGTTTATAAATGGTAGAAGTAAAATTTTATGATAGTATAGATGATAAATTTCTAAAATTTGCAGTTATCATTTCTAAAACAAATGGTAAATGGATATTTTGTAAACATAAAGAAAGAGATACTTATGAAGTGCCAGGCGGGCATAGGGAAAGTGGCGAAGATATTTTAGCTACTGCTAAGCGGGAATTGATGGAGGAAACGGGTGCGACAGATTTTACCATCAAACCAGTCTGTGCGTATTCGGTTAAAGGACAAACAAATATGATGGAAAATATAAAGGATGAAACATTTGGCATGCTTTTCTTTGCAGAGGTATTTTCTTTTCAAGAAATACATAGTGAAATAGAGAAAATTTTAATTACGGATAACTTAATTGAAAATTTGACTTATCCTTTAATTCAACCTCAATTAATTAAAGAAGCAAAAAACAGAGGATATTTATAAATAAGAATTGACCGAGTTCTTTGAGCGAGGAATGATTCTTGTCCGAAGGGCAAGAAGATGGAATATAGAAAGAATTTAACAAATCGGTATTTGTAGATGTAAGATAACCAAGAGTATATAATTGACAAGCAATGAATCATTTGCTATTATTGAACCGTATATAAATAAGACAGTTCGTTTGTACCATCCTGTCTCTAAATAAAACCAGGACTATTATTTTATAATTCATAATTGGAATTTTTTAGAAAAATAATCTATTAAGACACGGGTACAGATGTATCCGTGTCTTTTTTATGTAATAAGAAATTCTTTCAGATTTTCTTATTACATAAAAACGTTCCACTATGGATGCACACTCGCACGAAAGGAAAAATGTTGCTAAAGCAACACGTGCTCGGTGCGTAGAATATCGCAAGCGACATTCTTGATTATACAATTACAATACAAGCAAATGGAGAAAAGTTTTATGTATATTTTAAAAACAGAGGCAAGTTTTGACTCAGCGCATTTTCTTGCAGGATACAACGGAAAATGTAGCAATCTTCATGGACATAGATGGAAGATTGTTCTTGAAGTTCAAGCTGAGGAACTAAAGGACGACATTCAACATAAGGGGATGTACGTAGATTTTGGAGAATTGAAAAAAGATTTAAGAAACCTTGCAGACTCAATGGATCATGCCTTAATTATAGAAAAAAATTCATTGAAGCAGACTACTTTGGAAGCTTTAAAAAGCGAGAATTTCAGGATTATTGAACTTGATTTTCGTCCGACAGCAGAGAATATGGCAAAATATTTTTATGAGAAAATAAGAATACTTGGATACAATATGAAAGCTGTAACGGTATATGAAACTCCTGTCAATAGTGCAACTTATATGGAATAATTATAAATAATTTTTTAATCTGAAAGGAGTTGTATATGAGTAAATATGAAGTAGTTGAAAAATTTGTAAGTATCAATGGTGAAGGAACTAAAGCCGGACAACTTGCAGTTTTTATACGTTTTAAAGGTTGTAATCTTAATTGTAAATATTGTGATACCAAATGGGCTAATGAGCAAGAAGCACTTTCTCAAACAATGACGGAAGAAGAAATACTTGATTATGTTTTATCAACGGGAGTTAAAAATGTCACTCTTACAGGTGGAGAACCATTATTAAGAAATGACATTGAAAAAGTTATTACAGTTCTTGCAGAAAACAATCTGAATGTTGAAATAGAGACTAACGGTAGCATTTATCTTGACAAAATCCGTAAGCTTAACAAAGAAAATGTAACTTTTACAATGGACTATAAGCTTTCCTGTAGTGGAATGGAACAGTCCATGAATCTAGGGAATTTTGATATTTTAAATAGCAATGATACTGTCAAATTTGTAGTAGGAAACCGAGAGGATCTTATAAAGACAAAACAGATTATAGAAAAATATAATCTGTATGGAAAATGTAATCTTTATATAAGTCCGGTATTTGGGTTGATAGAGCCTGAGGAAATAGTTGATTTTATGAAAGAGAATTTAATGAATGATGTTAATATGCAGATTCAGTTACATAAAATAATATGGTCACCAGATAAAAAAGGAGTCTAACATGGAAAAGCATAAGAAAATAGATACTAAAGCAATCGAATATCATATAGCTGGTATTCTTAAAGCTCTGGGTGATAACCCTGAACGAGAGGGATTAATAGACACACCTAAAAGAGTTGCAAAAATGTACGAAGAAGTTTTTGAGGGAATGAATTATACAAATGAAGAAATTGCAGATATGTTTAACAAAACATTTGCACTTGATAGACTGGAAGAAGAGTCCGAAAACGTGGAATGTAAAAGTCAAAATGGAAATTCTGATATGGTAGTGGTAAAAGACATAGATATTTTCAGTTATTGTGAGCATCATCTTGCACTTATGTATGATATGAAGCTAACGGTTGCCTATATTCCAAAGGGAAGAGTGATAGGTCTTAGTAAGATAGCAAGAATAGCAGATATGGTATCGAAAAGATTACAACTTCAGGAAAGAATAGGAAGTGATATTGCAGATATTATGCAGATGGTTACAGGAGCAGAAGATATAGCAGTACTTATTGAAGGATGTCACAGCTGCATGACTGCAAGAGGAATTAAAAAAACTAACACAAAAACATATACACAAACATTAAGAGGGAGATTTAACAATGAAAGCAATGGTTTTGTTCAGTGGTGGAATAGATAGTACAACATGCCTTGGTATGGCAGTAGAAAAATATGGTTCAGAAAATGTTATTGCATTATCAATAGCATATGGTCAGAAACATACAAAAGAGATAGAAGCATCAGATAAAATTGTAAAATATTATAATGTAGAACATATTTATCTTGACCTTGCAAAAATATTTCAATATAGCGATTGTTCCCTATTATCACATTCTGATAAGGAGATACCTAAAGAATCATATAATGACCAGATTAAGAGTACAAATGGTTCACCTGTGTCAACATATGTTCCATTTAGAAATGGATTATTCTTATCAAGTGCTGCAAGTATAGCAATTTCAAAAGGCTGTAGTGTAATATACTATGGGGCACATGCAGATGATGCAGCTGGAAGTGCATATCCTGACTGTAGCAGTGATTTTAACAATGCAATAAATGAAGCAATATATCTTGGAAGTGGAAAGCAGATTAAGGTTGTAGCACCATTTATCAATGCAACTAAAGATCAGGTTGTAAAAAAAGGGCTTGAGATAAATGTACCATATAAATACACATGGAGCTGCTATGAAGGTGGCGAAAAACCTTGTGGTAAATGTGGAACATGTATAGACAGAGCTAAAGCGTTTGAGTTAAACGGAATTAAAGATCCGGCAATGGAATAAAAGGGAGAAGAATTATGACAGGAAGAAGCAAAGAAGAAACAGCAGACATAACATTATTAGGTAATCAGAAAACACAGTATCCATGTGATTATGCACCGGAGATGTTGGAGACTTTTGAGAATAAACATCAGGGAAATGATTATTTTGTAAAATTTAATTGCCCTGAATTTACAAGTTTGTGTCCTATAACAGGTCAACCGGATTTTGCCACTGTTACAATATCATATGTACCCAACATTAAGATGGTGGAGAGTAAATCATTAAAACTATATTTATTTAGTTTCAGAAATCACGGTGATTTTCATGAAGATTGTATGAACATAATTATGAAAGATTTGATAAAACTTATGGATCCAAAATACATTGAGGTATGGGGAAAATTTACTCCTAGAGGTGGAATATCAATAGACCCTTACTGTAATTATGGAAAGCCTGGAACAAAATGGGAAGAAATCGCATTTAATAGAATGGCAAATCATGATATGTATCCGGAAAAGGTTGATAATAGATAGGAACATTGCTCACTGAATAATTAAGTGCAAAAATAAGTAATCTTGACAAAATAGAGATAATATGTTTATTACCTTACTTAAATTGATAAGGAGCTTGTCTTGGCATAAATGAAGACTATAGATTTTACTGTTTCTGAACAAACAGTGTGTCAATAGTCTTTTTTTTGTACTATTTTTACAATCGTCATATCAGGATCGGGTATCCAGTTTACAGCATCTAATACAAAAAAATATTGAATATCTAAATGGCTAGTATGTGTTATAATGAAAGAAAAAAATTGGAATTTATAAAAAATCCGGTTATTGCAGAATTTTTAGGTATGGCTTCAAATACAGATTTTACTGAAAGTGATTTAGAAAATAGCATTTTGTCTAATTTACAGAAGTTTTTGATGGAATTAGGGAAAGGGTATGCTTTTGTGGCAAGACAGCAACATATTCATACAGAAAAGCAGGATTATTACATTGATCTTGTTTTCTATAATTATATTCTCAAATGTTTTGTACTAATAGATTTGAAAACGCAGAAAATTACACATCAGGATGTAGGTCAGATGGATATGTATATTCGGATGTATGACGAACTTAAACGTAGTGAAGGAGACAATCCTACAATTGGAATTGTACTCTGTTCTGATACAGATGAGGATATTGCAAAGTATTCTATTCTTCATGGTAATGAACAGCTTTTTGCATCAAAATATAAGTTATACTTACCAACAGAGGAAGAATTAAGAGCAGAGATTGAAAATCAGAAAACAATGTTTTATTTGCAACAACAGGAAAACAACGAAACTAAAAAAATTCATATGCTTACAGCTGCGGCATTGTTGGAAATTTATTTCAATCAGCCATGTATGGATTACAATGACCTGATGAAACTTACCAAGATTTTGACTAACAATAATTGGGATGATATAGATAATATGTATCGTCGTATGTGCTTTAATGTGTATGCACATAATAGAGATGATCATGCTAAAAATTTCACTTATATTTACGATGAAGAAAATGAAACTTGGCGGCTTAGCCCGGCATATGATTTGACCTATAGCAATACCTACTATGGAGAGCATACTACAACGGTGGCAGGAAATGGCAGAAATCCGGGAATAAAGGAATTAACAGAAGTAGGTGTTAATGCCGGTTTGAAAAAACAATATTGTGAAGAGGTAGCGGGGGAAATAAGAGGTTTAGTGGAAGACATGTTAAATAATTATATATAAAGAGGAGAAGATTATATGCATGACAATATCAAAAAAAGAATCAACATTGCCGCAAAAAGACAGCCGGCAGACCTGGTAATAAAAAACTGCAAAATAGTTAATGTGTTTACCCACGAAATTATTGAAGGAGACATTGCCATTTCAGACGGAAAAATAGCGGCAGTGGGAAATTACAGTGGAGAAAAAGAAGTGGATGCAGAAGGCAGATATGCACTGCCGGGATTTATTAACAGTCATATTCACATTGAATCATCCTTTGTTTCTCCGGAAGAGTTCAGCCGTTTGGTGGTACCTCACGGAACGACTACCATTATTGCAGACCCTCACGAAATAGTGAATGTATGCGGCATGGACGGCTTTGACTATATGGTAAAGGCAGGGAAAAATGCAGCCCTTGATATTAAATACATGATTCCATCCTGCGTGCCTTGTACACCATGGGAACATGCAGGAGCCGTTGTGGATTCAAAGGCTATCAGTGAAGTTATTAATCAGGACAAAGTGTTTGGAATGGGGGAATTTATGAATACTGTGGGAGTGATAAACACAGATTCAGAAGTTCTTGAAAAAATCAGTCTTTGTCATCAGGCAGGAAAGGTGATAGACGGTCATTCTCCGGGGCTTAAAGGGGATGATTTGTCTGCATATGTTACGGCAGGAATACATACAGACCACGAAAGCGGTTCCTTGGAGGAACTTAAGGAGAGACTTAGAAATGGAATGTACGTTATGCTGCGTTATGGTTCTGCCTGTAGAGAGCTTCCTATGCTGCTTAAAGGGGTAAATGAACAAAATTCCAGACGTTGTATTCTTTGTGCCGACGATTTACAGCCTGTGACAATTTTTGAAAAGGGAGATATGGACGAAAAACTTCGTATATGCGTTGAAAATGGAATTGACCCTATTACAGCTGTGCAGATGGCAACTCTTAATGCAGCGGAATGTTTCCACTTAGATGACCGGGGAGCCATTGCACCAAATAAAAAAGCAGATATTGTTTTAGTAGATGATTTGCAAAAATTCAAAATTGACAAGGTTTGGATTGAAGGAAATCTGGTGGCAGATAAGGGCAACTATTTGGCAGACACAAAGCATATTGGAATCCAAAAAGTGGCAGGAAGTGTTAAAGTAAAAGATTTTTCCATTGACAAATTAAAAATGCATTTAGAATCTGACAAGGCTACAGTAATAGGAATTTTGCCGGATAGCGTTGTTACAAAGAAAAAGGTAATAAAAATTAATCGTGGGGAAGATGGAGATTTTAAGTTTGATAAAAATATTGATGTGGCAAAGGTGGCAGTAGTTGAGCGACATCAGATGACAGGTAACGTGGCAACGGCACTTATAGAAGGCTACGGAATAAAGACAGGAGCCATTGCAGTAACAGTGGCACATGATTCCCACAACATAATTGTAGTAGGAACTAATAATGAAGATATGGCATTTGCAGTATCTAAGTTAATAGAATTGGAAGGTGGCATTGTTGTGGTAGATGGTGGAGAGGTTTTAGAATCCATGCCTCTTCCAATAGCAGGATTAATGAGCGATAAAAGCGGTGAGTGGGTTAGAGATAAATTAACCCAAATTCATAATATTGCCTATGACAGGTTAAAGGTAAATCCTAATGTAGAACCAACCATGACATTGTGCTTTATGTCATTACCGGTTATACCGGAAGTAAAAATAACAGACATAGGATTGTTTGACGTAGTGGAACAAAAGTTTATAAAATAGTGAAAAAAACAAAAAAAATGTCTAATTGATATTTATATTATTACAGCATACTTTCCAAATACAATCAAGTTTGAAAAAGATTTAAAGACAAGGAGGAAATAGATATGTGTATGTTTTGCAAATGTGATACAGTTAAACAAAGTACTACAACTCATGTTGTTAATTACAAAAATAGTATCATTGTAATTAAAAATGTTCCTTGTGAAGAATGTGAGCAGTGTGGAGAAAAGTATTATACAGACGAAGTAGCTGAACAGCTAGAGAAGATGGTTAATTTAGCAAAGCAAATGATGCAGGAAATTGCAGTGCTAGATTATTCCAAGGTAGCATAAAAAGATAAAGCAGAAAGAGGAGTGGCTGTAGTAAGCCTATGATATGTAACGGCTCAGGCAGCTATCGCTAACAAGTAATACACTGACAAGTGAAAAGAATATAATTACTTAAAATAATGAACTCCTGTATACCGGAAATGGTGTGCAGGAGTTTTTTAACATAAAATTAAGCTGTGCTACATTCTGCTTTAGGGAAGGATGAAAAAGGTTATTTAATGGATACATGTCTAACAGCGCAAGATAGATATAAGGCATATTTAGACTATTTTGAAATAAAGTATGAAAAGAATTGAAAGGAGAGAACGATGAAAGTACTACTGGGAACAACTAATCCGTCAAAGGTAAGGAGGTTTTCTAAACTGTTAGAAAATTGTGATATAGAATTTATAACATTAAAAGATTTAGAGATAGAAGATGAACCGGATGAGACAGGAAAAACGCCGGAAGAAAATGCAATATGCAAAGCAGGATATTATGGCAAATATTTTGACTTGGTGATTTGTAATGATTCGGGATTGTATTTTGAGGAACTAAGTTTAGAAGATGAGAGACAACCGGGATTAAATGTTAGAACTCCAATGGGAATGAACAGATTATCAGATGAAGAAATGATTGAGTATTATTCAAATCTTATAGGAGAGCTTGGAGGAAAGGTATCTGCCTATTACCTGGACGGTATAGCTGTTTATAACAATGGTAGGATTTCATCATTTATGGATAAAGAGTCAGCAAAAAATGTAGGGGCTTTTTATATGATAGATAAAGCATCAACTAAAAGATTTGAGGGCTGGCCGCTTGATTCTTTGTCAATTAGTAAAGAGACAGGAAGATATTTTGTTGAGGGCAGTGATTCTGAAAGTAAGGAAAATATAATATATGGCGAGTATGAAAAGAGAATAGTAGGATTTTTAAAGGAAGCATTGGGGATAAAATAAGTATGATATCCGGCAATTCGGATAGCAATTGCTGACAGTACTATTAAATACAGTAAATGAAGAAGTTACATTTGAATATTGGTGTAAGTTGAATGAATATATTGCGAGAAATGAAGCTTTGGAATGGGGAAAACTTCGGACAGGAACAGTTAGTATTTCAGGAACGAATTATGTGCCTCCGGTTCCTGAAAAAGAGAAAACAATAGAAGAGTTAAAAAATATTTTATCATCTACTAGTTCATCTGCTACAGATAAAGCATTAGAAGCATTTACATGGGGAGCAAGAGGACAGTTCTTCTGGGATGGAAATAAACGTACTAGTTTATTGCTTGCAAATCAATTTTAGGATTAACTATTTAAATAAAATATAAACTACCGACTTTCAATACAAAGGTTGGTAGTTTTTTGCTATAATAAGCAATATAAAGAAAACAGCCTGCAAATAAAAATGAAGGGGAATCAACAAAACAAATGACAATTGAAGAAAAATTAGAAAAATATAGAGATGAATTTTTAGAATGTAAAACTCCAGAAGCATTTTTGGCATGGGGAAGAAAATGGAGAGAATTGATTACTGATGAAGAAATGGCTGACGAAGAAATGGTAGATTTTATTTTGGGAAAAGAATTTGAAGAACATATGTTATACATAATACATCTTATAGGAACAAACCCGAATATGATAATTAATTAGATGAGAATTTATAGGAAAAAATAGTAAAATTAGAATATTTAGGAAAAAGAATAATGAAAGATATGAACGAAAAAAATATAAAAGTAGAAGAAGAGTTTAAAAAATTAAAGTTTGAAATGTGGAAAGAAGCAAAAAAAATTCTTGAAACTGAATATCCAAGAAGAGATGGACAATTAGATGGAGAATGCACGGTGCAAATGGCAAAACTTCAAAAGAAATTTAATAAAAAAATAAATGAATTAAGAGAAAAATATAAATAATATAACAACATAATTTTCTTAAATATTTATAAACGAGAAAAATGTTGTGCACTATTGATAAATTCTCAAAATTTACTATGAAAAGAGATGAGCAAAAAAACAAACAATAATATGTTATCATAGCATTGTGAGGTGCGAATATGAAATATAAAAATGCGAAAGATATTTTTCCGGATGAGATACTAAGAGAAATTATGAAATATGTAGATGGACAATATATTTACATACCGAAGAAGAAAGAAAATAACGATAAAGTTATAACAGAATACAGACAGGAAATAGACATAAGAAACTCAAAAATATATGAGCATTACCTTATAGGTATGAAGTATTCTGAAATTGCAAAAATGTATTGTTTATCAGAAAAAAGCGTTAGAAGAATAGTATTAAATGAAAAAAAGAAAATGAAGCAGAAACAAGTGAGCGTACAACAGGTAATGACAAAATATGGTATTGAAGGTGATATAAAACAAATTTATAGCACAGCTTGGAATATTGGTGATGAATTTGTTTAAAAAAAATATGTGAATTTTGAGGAATTAAAGAGAAATGTAGATGTTTTGAGTATTTTGTATAGTGAGCAAATTCCAGTGCCTAAAATAATAGCCACTTCAAATAATGAAAAATATTTAAAAGATAAAGAGAATTATTGGCTTCTTACAAATAAACTAAAAGGATGCAATATAGTTAATGTTAATAAATGTAATGAACAATGGTTTTTCAAAATGGGCAAGATTATTGCAAGATTGCATCTGGCATTTGATGAATGTGAAGGAAAAATCAAATGTTGGAATAATAGTTTGTTAGGAGAAATGGAAAGCTGGATTAGAAAAAACATATATGAGTATGACAAAAAAATTATCGATAAAAACGAGTTTGAAGATATTATAAAAGAACTTAGATTGGTAGATAAAGATTTATCCTATGGGCTTATACATAGAGATGTACATTTAGGAAACTTTTTGTTTTATAACAATGAGTTTTCAGGATACGTAGATTTTGATTTGAGTCAAAAGAACATCAGAATATTTGATTTATGTTATTTTATGCTTGGTTTATTATTAGAAGATGAAGAAAACAAAGTCGATGAAACGCAGTGGTTTCAATATTTAAAAAACTTGGTAAAAGGATATGCATCTGTAATTCCGATTTCAATTATTGAGAGGAAAAGTATACCGTTGGTTATGGAATGCATAGAGTTGCTGTTTGTGGCGTATTTCATAGGAGAAAAAGATGAAAGAGCTATGAGAGATTCGTTAAAACTGTATGAATTTTGCAAAGACAATTGCAATAAAATAAAGAGAAGTGTGCAGTTGTAAAATGTAGGACTTAGATGAATGTGTTAACAAAACAGGATTAATCGGAAAGATTAGTTCTGTTTTTTATTATTAACAGACTATTAAAAAGTATAAAAAACAGGAAATATTAATGAAAAAGAATATTAAATATGATTGACATAGGCAAAAATAAATTATATCATTATACTTAACGAAATAGAAAAAGAAAATCTAAAATGTTAAGGGAACGAAATTATGTTATATGATTATATAATAAGTAATTATAAAGAAGGAGAACCTATATTTTTTTCAGATATTTTTATAGAAGGAATCTCCCGTTCTGCTGTAAATCAGCAAATGAAGTCATTATGTAATAAAGGACTGATAAAAAAGTACGATAAAGGAATTTATTATATTCCAAAGAAGACGATGCTTAAAGCAACAGTTGGACCTAGTGCAGATATGGTGGCTCGATATCGCTTTGTTACAAAGGGTGAAGAAATATTTGGGTATTATAGTGGAAATTCTTTTGCAAATCAGTTAGGTATATCAATGCAGGTGCCTAGAAAAATAGAAATTGTCAGTAATAATTCGAATTCATCTCCAAGGGAGATTGAAATTGGTGGTAGAAAGTTTTTGATAAGAAAGTCATCTATAGTTATAAATAGGGAGAATGTATATGTTTTGCAATTACTTGAATTGTTAAAAAATATAGAAGTTTATATGGACGGATCATATGATGAAGCAAGAGTAAAGATTGAGGAATATATTGATATTCATGATATACGAAAAGAAAGCGTGAACAGATATATAAGAGAGTTTCCTATTAATGTTTTTAAAAATTATTACGAATTGGGGTTGGACAATGTATTTGCACAAAGAAAATAAAGAACTATTTAGAGACATTATATCAATTGTTTCAGAGCGTAAGAATGTTACAACAGATATAGTAGAAAAAGATTATTATGTAACAATGATTTTATATTTATTATCTCAAAAAGAGATAGAGGTAATATTCAAAGGAGGAACTTCTTTATCTAAAGCATATGGCGTTATTGATCGATTTTCTGAGGATATAGATATTACGTTTAAAGAACATTTGGGGGAGAGTAGAAGAAAAAAATTGAAGTATAACATACTGAAACCTATAGCTGAAGATTTAGAAATAGAAATAAAAAATTGGAAAGATATTGAAAGTGATAAAAACTATAATCATTATGATTTTTATTATAATTCTGTTAGTGATAATAGTAACTTTTCCGGACTGTCTCCTTTCGTTAAGTTAGAAACAGCGTTGATGTCTTATTCTTTTCCAACGGAAAGAAGACAAATAAGTAATTACATATATGATACGCTAAAAAATGAAGAACCTGAGTTAATAAAGAAATATAATTTAATACCGTTTGAAATGAGTGTTCAATGTCTAAATAGAACACTTGCGGATAAAATATTTGCCGTATGCGATTATTATTTGCAAGGAAAAGCACAAAGAAACTCCAGACATTTATATGACATATTTAAGTTATTAAATTATGTTGAAATTGATGAAGAATTTGTAGAATTAATGATGAAGGTAAGAGAACATAGAAAGACTGTGGGGGAGAAAATTGCACCGGCGGCAAATGAGAATGTTGATATATTACAATTGGCAAGAGAAATATACGACAGCAGATTTTATGAGAATGATTATCATAACACTACTGAGAATATAATTTCGGATGAAATTGATTATAGTATTGTAATTGAACGTTACATTCAGGTTGTGAAAGAACTATTTGAAAAATAGTAGATTTATTATTATATTGAAAATGACAGAATAGAAATGTTTGCTCAACTTAAAGAAGAATTTATAGATGTAACAATGTCTATGAGTATTTCACCTTCTGAGTTTGAAAAAATTCAAATAATGGTATTTAATAAATCGCTTGAGTCAAAATTGAAGAATATGTTTAAACATAGAGCGGATGGAAGTAGATTATATGCAAGAGAAAACATTGTTGAAACAGCAATTTTAGTAGTAATAAAAGAACGCCCAATAATTTATAATGAAGATGTTATTAATGGGGTTGTTCAATTAAGTTATTAAAAGGAGGTATGAAAAATGACTACACAAGAAAAATATTTAGTTTCATTTACAACTTCACATGTTATCAGTAGTTTGATATTTGCAAAAGAAGTGAAATTTAATTTGCCATTTCTGATGTATGTTTTTATATTTGTGCCAGTGGCGATAATGATTGCATCGCATATATTATACAAACGAATAAAGTCAAAATTATTTTACATATTATCGTTTGTAATATTAGCAGGATGTATGGGTGCGTTTTGGATAAATGGAAATGTTACAAAAAACATATTTTTATACAAGCCGTCTTATGGTTGCATTGTGTATTTGATTATAATGATTGTAGCAGCAGTAGTTATGCCATTTACCAGTGAAAATGGATTTTTTGGAATTAGAATTCAGCAAACAATGGATTATCCTGAAGTTTGGAGGAGGACACATATATTTACTTCTGTATTGTTAAGTTTTGTAATTTTGCCAACAATTATTTCAATAAATCATATTGAACAGACTTTAAGTTTTGTTATCTGTAATGTCTTTTTGATTGGGCCGTTGATAATAGGGATTATTTACGCTGTAATTATTACAATACCAATTGAAAAAGTAGAGAAAGAACAACTTGCAAAAGAACTTGAAAGTCAAATCAAGAAAGAGCAGGGATATCGTTAGAGAATTTTGACAATAATGTTAACGGAGAAAGTTAGAGAATGTCTATGGATGAATTATATTTCTATGATTGTAATTTAAATATAAAAAGTTTCGCAGGAATGTTGGAAAATCCAACCCAATGCTATAAATTCTTTTGGCTCGATTCCATAATGCAGTTGGTGGCAAGAGGAGAAAATGAGTTTACATTTTTGGAAGTTTTTGCAGGTATGATAGCGGATGCATGGTATGCGGTAAAGGAATATCACTTGAGACTAGGTCCAAAATCAGTAGATGGTACAAGTTCTAATCTTTTGGAAAGAGCAGTAAATAAAATTAGCGAAAATGTGGATGTGAAAAATGATGAATCAAGGGATATTATCATTGAAAAAATAAAGTGCAACAGTAAATGTGTTAATTCTGAGATGCAGGACTTGGCGAAGAATGTACCATATAGATTACTTTCTTCGTTTGTGAAAGAGTTAGGTGGGAATAATCCATTATGGAGCAAGACTGGAAAGCTTATTAGTTATTTTGAAATGATTAATAAGAAAAGATGTTTACTATACACGATAGAGAATGGTAGAGGATTAACTAAAAAGGTTGTTATAAATAAGTTGTGGAACAATTTTCTCATCGATAATATGGTTACAATCCGTGGCTGGATTAAGATGAAAAAAATTAAATATTTGCAGGATAGAAATCCGGGAGTTCCGGGACTTATTTATAAACTTGAACCGGAAAAAGACAAGGAAAGAAAACTTGAAAATGTTAGAAAGCTTTGGGACTGCGTAATAGATATTAATGGTGTTGGGTTTAAAGATATATATTCAAAGCGACATATAGAGAACAAATATGCGATAGATCATTTTATACCATGGTCATATGTTGCCAATGATGAATTGTGGAATTTGATTCCAATGGACGAAAATCTGAATTCTTCCAAGAACAATAAATTGCCGGACTGGGACGCTTATTATAAGAAGTTTTGTGATAATCAGTATATTTTAAATGAAACAATTCAGACAAACGAAAAGGCAAGAGAAAAATTTGAAAAATGTAAACAACACAATCTTAATTCAATTTGGCCTTTGGAAGAATTATACATACAGAAAATTGGAAAAGAAAGATTTTTCAATGTGCTTTATGGCAGACTTCATCCCATATATGAGTCTGCAATGACACAGGGATATGATATATGGAAAAACTGTTTAATTTAATAGCAATAGAATACCTAAATAATATAATTGGAACTACGGAAGAAGATGCTTGGTCAGCAAAAGAAAAATTAGTTAATCCAACATCAGCCCAGAAGGTAATGGGAAAACTTGGAGGATTGTTTAAACATTAAGAACAATAAAAATAAGGCTAACGTTCAAAAGAGCGTTAGTCTTATTTTTTTGAAAAGGAGATTTGCGTGAAAATAAGATTTAGATTTCTTCAGGTGCAGGTATTATGACTATTATGGATAAATATATTGAACAGTTTAATTCGCTATTGCTGTAGTATTATAATATTGGAAGAAGCGAAGAACTACAGATGTTGTTAGATTATTTTGATGGCAGAGAACCTGAAAGTCAGCTACCACATTCTCTTTTGACGAAAAAGATGCAGGAAAGATAGTTTTATCAGGACATTACGCTGAAACGGATGTAAAGAATGCAGTTGATGGAAAAGAAGTTAATTGAAAACAACAGTGTATATGTTATACTGAGAAAGTGGAAAAATAAGAGATAATACAAAGGGGTATGAACATGAACAACATCAAAATATTTAAAACAATAAAATACACACTTGGAACTTTATCGATATGTACATTGATGAGCATAGCTACATTTTCTACTCAGACAAAGGCTGAGGTTTCAGGAGAGAAGGTTACAACATCCGTAGAAGCAGTAATAACTAAGCCATCTGAAAGTACAAAAACTACAGAGACAACTAAGCCCGCAGAAACTACAAAGCCACAGGAAACTACCAAAGCATCAAATATTAAAAAGTCAATTTTGAATCCAGTCAAGTCTAAGGTTATTTTGCTTGATCCGGGACATTGCAAGAAGCATATAGGTGCAAGGGGCAATGGATTAAAAGAAGAGGATGTTAATTTGGACATTGGCAAGGCTTGTAGAAATTACTTAAATAAATATTCAGATGTAACTGTTTATATAACAAGAACTAATAGCAAGTGCGTTAAAAAACTTAAGCTAGGCGATTGCCTTACAGCAAGAAATCATTTGGCAAAAAGGTTAAGTGCAGATTCACTTGTAAGTTTTCATATTAATTGGGATCCTGAAAAAAAGAGAAGTGGAGCTATGATATTAGCGGCTTACAATTCAGGGTATAATAAATATGTTAGCACTACAACTCAGGCATTGGGTAGTAGCATAATGGCTAATTTGCAGGAACTTGGAATAAAAAGCGAAGGTTTTTGGTTTAGAACTTTGCATGATGAAAAGTACAAAAACGGCGCAAAGGCAGATTATTACTCAATTGTAAGAGAGGGCGTTCTTAACAAGATTCCAAGTCTTATCATTGAACATGGATATGTTTCAAACAAAAGTGATTGTAACAATTATTTTAAAACTGCTGAACAAAGAAAGAGTTTGGGAGTGGCAGATGCAAAGGGTATTATTAATTATTACAAGCTTAGTGCAAAAAACATCGAAGGTGATTTTCAGACAATTTCAGGCAAGACATATTTTGTTGACAAGGAAGGAAATAAAATAGCAGGCTGGGTAAAAAAAGACGGAAAGTGGTATCACTTTAACAACAAAACAGCCGTTATGAATAAAGGTTTCTTTAAAGAAGCAGGAAACAAATTTTATTTGAATCCGAAGACTGGAGAAATGACAAGCGGTTGGTTTACTATTAGTGGTAAAAGTTATTTGGCAAAAGGTAACGGAGTTGTAGTAACTAATCAGATTTATACAGACGGAGTGAAAAGTTATTTCTTTAAGAAAAGTGGAAAAAGAAAAAACGGCTGGGTAACATACAAAAATGCTAAATACTATTTTTCAAAGACAAAAGGCATGCTTAAAGGCAAACAGAAAATCAAAGGAAAAAGATATACTTTTAGCAAGAAAACAGGAAAGCTTAGAAAGAAGAAATAAGTATATAGTTGTTGTGAAGGAGAAGAATTTTGAACAAAAATATATTTTTAGCACCGGGAACACACGTTGTAGGAAATGTTGAAATAGGCAACAATGTTGGGATTTGGTACAATGCGGTAGTTCGTGGTGATATGGAAGGAATAACAATAGGCGATAATTCTAATGTGCAGGACAATTGCACATTGCACACAGGTAATGGTTTTGCGTTAACCATTGGCAATGGGGTAACAATAGGTCATAACGCCATAGTTCATGGTTGTACAGTTGGCGACAATACAGTTATTGGAATGGGAAGCATTCTTCTGAATGGAGCAAAAGTAGGCAAGAATTGCATTATTGGTGCCGGTGCTTTAGTAACGGGAAAAATGGAAATCCCTGACAATTCAATGGCATTTGGTAATCCTGCTAAAGTTATTCGAAATCTTACAGAAGCAGAAATAGAAGACAATAGAGAGAATGCAGAAGAATATGTGAAATTAATGATGCAGGAGGTAAAGTAGAATGCCAGTAACAATAAGAACAATCTTAGGCATTGTATGCTTGGTACTTTGCGTGCTGGATATTTGTTTTTTAATAAAAATTAGAAGAACAATGAAAATGGAATCATTAACCAAAGAAGATATTTTATTAAAAGATAGTTTAACATATAAAGAGTTGATGAAATCACTTAAGCTGTTTGGTGCAATAGCAATATTGGCATTTGTGGTAATAATTCTTAGCTGGTTTTAGAGGTGGATTCTTGGATGAAAGTTACGACTTTGTGTTACATAGAAAAAGATGAAAAATATTTAATGTTACATAGAACTAAAAAAGAAAATGACATTAATAAGGATAAGTGGATTGGCGTAGGCGGCCACGCAGAAGGAAATGAAAGCCCTGAGGAATGTCTTTTAAGAGAAGTAAAAGAGGAGACAGGCTTGGAATTGTTGTCGTATAAGTTTAGAGGTTTGATAACTTTTGTAAGTGATGACTGTGAGCCTGAAATGATGTGCCTTTTTACATCGGACGATTTTCGTGGAGAGATTATTACCTGCGACGAGGGAGAATTGGAATGGGTAAGCAAGACGGAAGTGCCTAAACTTCCAACATGGGAAGGGGATGCTATTTTTCTAAAATTGTTGCTTGATAATGAAGAAAGATTTTTTACATTAAAGCTTGTTTATGAAAATGAAAAATTGGTTGAAAAGGCAGTGCAAATCTATTAAAAAATCATAAAATATTCGAGAAATACTTCTAAAAATATTTATGATAAAATAAAGATGAAAACGTTTCAATTATCACAACCACGAAAAAAGAAAATCCATATTGATTTCTTCCGAAACAATAGTACAATCAAGTTATAAGGGTATGAACAGGAGGACAAGATCATGAAAGGAAATTTAAAAAAATCTTTATCAATTTTTGGAGCATTGTCTTTTGCTTTTACAGCAGGATTTTTGCTTAGCAATGTCAATGTTTACGCAGCAACTAACCAGACACTTGAACTGAACAAGGATTATTATTTTGACTTGAATGGAGATGGGCAGACGGAGAAGATTAAGTACACAACTCAGGTTAATAAAGATGATAATGACTTCTTTAATAGTGTAAGTTTGTTTATAAATGATAAGAATGTTTACACTAAGAAGTTAACAGATACTTGGGCTAAGTATACGGTTCTTGATATTGACAGTAGCGATAATACTTTGGAATTGAATTTGCAGATTGGAGGCTATTCGGATGTTATGGATTACAGTTCATTTCAGAGATGGAATGGTGCATCAATTGTAGAATTTGATAACAATAAAAACAAGGCTTTGAATTATACAAGAGAGTATTCTTTTAGCAATGTAAAAGGCAACGGCAGATTTAATATTGTGGTAGATACACCATATTCATTGCCAATTGGCTGTTTTTATGCTAACATTCCATTGAAATTACAGAATAACAAGATTACAACAACTACAGGAACATATAACCTTGTAGGAAGTTCAAAGAAGTATAAGTATAAGGCTAAGAGTAATATTAAGGTTTACAAAAAAGCATCAAAGAAGTCAAAGGTGAAATTTACAGTCAAAAAAGGTGACAAGATTAAAATGATAAAAATTAAACCAATGAAGAACGTGGCAAAACGTCCACAGGGCAAGTACGGAGAGGAAAAGCCAATTAATGCTTATGCTTATGTAAAAACAAAATCAGGAAAGAAAGGTTGGATTTACCTAAGTAAAAAGAAATCAAGCTGGGGCAGGAAGATGTTGTTTAAAAAAGTTCCGGGCTGGGGTTGATAAAGATTGATTATGAGCAAAAGAGAAGATATTTTTGAAAAGTTAGATAATTTAATAGAACAGAATCAGTTTGAACTTGTGTCTGATAAGGTAGATGATAACAAGCTTAAAGTTATTTATCTTATGAATGATGCGGTTGAAAGTTTTATTGTATTTGAAAATGCAAGAATTACAGGAGAATATATAAAGGACTATCAGGGAGAGATTAATACATCCCTGACAGTTCAAAAAAATGACAGTACAGGCAATGATGAATATGTTTTGGTTGTACATCAGAAAGATTCGGTGTGTACTGTATTTTTTGAGGATGTTAGTTTTGAAGTTAATTTGTATAATTACGGAAGAACTGCACATTTTTGGATTGAAGGTTATGAATATTTAAGACAGCTTGAATACAAAATTTCAATTCTCAGGGATAAACTTGATTATTTGGGAGAAAAGTATTGTAATGATTTGGAGAAAGAGCTGGCTAATCTTACAGATTTTCCACCGCTTAATTATTGCTTTTATCCTTCGGTGCCTGAGAAGTATCTTGTGCCAAGGGACAATCCGTGGGAGCCAACAGACAAGGCAATCACTGTTATGCTTAAGGTGGCAAGAGAGCAGCAGGACAAAATGCTTTATCAGGTTCTTGTTTTATATAAGCAGTTTAAGAACAGAAAGCTTGCAAAAGTTATAGCAACTATGTTACATAGAAAGTCTCACAGAAAAGTTGTGGAAAGTCTTATGGAAAAAATGACAGAAGCAACAAAGAATTATCCAACAAGAAAGTTTGGAAAGGCTGCAGACAATGAGCATAAGAAGATTTTGACAAGGGCAAAGCAGCTTCAGAACAAGTTAAAACACAAAAAGATAAAGTCAGAGATATTCGTGGAAGAGCCTTTTGTTGTGGCAACTGATTCCATAGAATACAAAGTGTATCTTATGATATGGAAGAAAAGCCTGATAAACACAAAAGTAGAAATACAGGAAATAAAATAAAGTAAAATAAGAAACAGAAGTATTAAACAATTATTGTATTGCAAATACATAACATAATAAAAAGACAGAAGACTTACAGAATAATTACAGAAAATTTACAGAATAATTATAGAAAAAATTACAGGAAAGATTTACGAGAAATAATTACATGAAAAATTCAATTTTTAGTAACAGGAAAACTGCCCCTTTTTGGGCGTTTTTTTGTGCGGCAGGTTGGTCGTTGGCGTATCCGTTGATTAAATTAGGATATGCCCAGTTGCATATAGCCTCGGATGATTTAGGAAGCAAAATAGGTTTTGCAGGAATACGATTTCTTGTTGCGGGAATATTAGTAACAATCCTTGCAATAATACAAAAAAGGAAATTTAAAGTTGAACAAAAAGGCGTTGTGGCGTGGCTATTATTATTTGCACTGGTTAACACAGCATTACATTATTTGTTTTCATATGTGGGACTTGGTTATCTTCCAAGTTCAAGGTCAACAATACTCGATTCAATGAATGGATTTTTTGCCATAATATTGTCTTGCATTATTTTTGAAGATGACAAGTTTTCAAAATTCAAAGCATTAGGATGTATATTGGGATTTAGCGGAATACTGTTAATAAACATTGAACCGGGACAGAATTTCTTTCAGGGAATTTCATTTAGAGGCGACGGAATGATTCTTCTAAATGCCATGTGCGGAGCCTTTGGCGGAATTATTACAAGAATAATTTCAAAGAAGATGGATATGACTGTTGCAACAAGTTTAAGCATGACTATAGGTGGCACATTTTTATGTGTAGTTTCAGCAATAATAGGGCCTGCAGCAAGATGGACAATAACCACGGAATCCATCATAATAATGATTGGACTGATTCTTATATCAGCAGTATGCTTTGGAGTTTATAATCAACTTCTTGCATATCATCCAATAAGTAAAATAGCCATATTTAATGCATTTATTCCTATTCTTGGAGTTATCTTTTCAAGCATAATTCTTGGAGAGCCAATGAGAGTTAAATATATAATTGCAGGTTGTATTGTGGCACTTGGAGTATATGTAATGAATCATTTTTCTAAATAAAATATTAATAAACGAGAGGTAATTAGTATGTATAAGAACATTGCAAAGAAAGAAAAATTAGAATTAAAAAGCTTAGTAGATTATCAGGATGGACAGGTTGTAAGCAAGACTTTAGTTCAGAATGATTATGTAAGTGTAACTATATTTTCATTTGACAAAGGTGAAGAAATTTCAACTCACGCATCAGGTGGAGACGCTATGGTTACAGTATTGGAAGGAACAGGAAGATTTACAATTGGCGGAGATGTTTTCATCCTTAATGAAGGTGAGACTATTGTTATGCCTAAAGATGTTCCACATGCTGTATTTGGTGAAGAAAAGTTCAAAATGGAACTTGTTGTTTCATTTTAATAAGATGACATATAAAAATTAGGAATACCATTTTATAAATTAGTTCACTAAATAATAAAAGAAACGAATTAATATAATAAATTAACAAAACAGTTAATTAAATTAAAAAGTGGCAAAAAACTGTTGCTAAGATTATGCTAAATAATTATACTGTGTCTTGTTTGAAACACAAAGCGAAACAAAGAGGTTTTGTATACGTAAAGTATGCGACCTCTTTATTTTTTGTTTAATATCCCCTCATTGTATTAAATTTAGGCTAAAGTTTCAAAAATCACTTTTAAAAGGAGGCAGGAAAGTATGGTTAGAAAAGGCAGAAGAAAAGAATTTGGAAAATTCACAAAGAAGATTGCAGCAGTAGGTTTGGCACTTGCAATGACAGTTTCAACAGCTATACCAACATATGCATATTATGGATTTTCCGGAGAGTTTACCAGAAGTGAACGTTTAACTCAGACAAGAGTTACCTCAACATTTTCAGAGAACGAATTAGGAGTCGTTAACTTTGAAACAACATGGGGTGACAAAAAGGCTAACATAGCAAGTATGGATGAGTATATTGAAGAGGCAGACAAGAAGGGAGTAAAAGTTTTAGTTTTCCCTGAAATGTGTGTAACAGGATATGTTTCATCAAGTGATCCAACATCAACTGAATATAAATGGGCAGTTGAAAGTGCAGAAACGAAGGACGGAGAAACAGCTTCTCATTTTGCAAAAATAGCAGATGAAGATGATATGTGGATTATATATGGTGCAACGGAAACAATTGAAAAGGATGGAAAAATTGATAAGAATCATGCGTATAATTCAGCTTTTGTTTGTTCACCGGATGGAGATGTGACAACTTATCAGAAGATTACACCGGTTGAAGGTTCATGGTGTACATCAGGCGACACACCGGTAATTGTAGATGCAGGTGAATATGGAAAATTAGGCATTAGTATTTGTTATGATACATATTCAACACCTGAACTTGAAAGATATTATTCAGCAATGGGATGCAATATCCTGATTAATCCAACAGCTACGGGAGGTGGCTGGAGTCAGAGTAATATGTCAGCATGGGAAGAATATTACAAAGTCAGACTTGAAAGCATTGCTTCGAGAGATGGATTCCTTATATTAAGTTCAGATTTGGTTGGAATGAATGAAACACCAAGTAATCCTTCTAAATTCCCTGGTGGTAGTATTATTATGAACGCAGTGTTTAACGGACCTTCATATTTGGCAGGTGCAGATGATGATTCAAATATTATTACAAATCAGGAAGGACTTCTTACAAACAGTAAATCAGTTAGGGCATCAACAGGTTCTACATGTTCTAATGAAGATTTTAATCCTGAATTATATGTTGATTTATATAGTGAATTAGCTGACAAGATGGAAGAAAACGGTGGAGTTCTAAGATATAGTGCAAATACAACAGCTTCAACTAAGGGACCAAAGGCAGCAGTTGTTAATATGACAGGTTATTGGGGCAATAAGACAAAGACAATTGCAAAGATGAAAGAATACATAGAAGAAGCCGGAAAGAAGGGCGTAGACATTTTAGTTTTCCCTGAAACAGTATTAACAGGTTATGGATATTTACAGCCGTCACAGGATCCGTTCTATCAGAAGTTTGGAGTATCTATGCAGGTTTATACAGCTGAAACAATTCCGGGAACTACAACAAATGAACTTTCAAAATATGCAAAGAAATACAATATGTACATTATCTTTGGTATGACTGAAAAAGATGAAGCGGGAACAATAAAAGATAACGGTGTTGAAAAAGTATATAACTCAGCAGCAATTCTTTATCCTGATGGAAGAATCGATTCTTATCAGAAGATTCATCGAGCAGGTCAGGAAAATAAATGGTCAGTAACAGGTAAAACACCTAAGATTATTGAAACAAAATGGGGCAAGATTGGTGTTGATATATGTAGGGACGGACATTTTTATCCCGAACTTGGACGTTATTATGCAGCAATGGGATGCACAATGTTTATCCATCCTACAGCAACAACAGGAAATGCATGGTATAGGTCAACAAGAATCGGTTCATATGTAGACCGTGATGGAATGGCAGCAATTACATGTAACTTACTTGGCGGTGATGGTATTTATGTGGCAGACGGAGCTTACACATACAGTCCTGACGATATTGATGAAAATGGTGATTTCGTTGGTGGCTCAGCAATACCTGAAACAATTTATAATCAGAATGAAATTGAAGATGATCCATACTGGAATAGCAAAAACTGGCTTGGAACAGGTGGTGTATTTAACAGCACAAGTTTTATAGCAACAAAAGGTTCAACAGCTTCAACAGCATTAAAGCCAAGAATTAACTATAACGGCACAGGTGCATATTCAGAAGGCTTCGAAGAAAGAGGTAATACAAGTCCGCTTGGTCTTGAAATAGCTGATATGGACCTTACAGGAACAGGCTTTAGCGGAACAGAGTCAACATTTAAGCCGGCATTATATGCTAAACTATATGATAAACTTGCAACATTATATCGCGGTGGTTATGTATCAAAAATAAAAGATAAAGATAATAGTGGCACAACACCGGAAACAACAACACCGGAAACAACAACTGCAAAAGATTCTGCAACAAAGACTACAGAACCAAAGACTACAGAAAACAAAAAGGTAGTAACAACCACTGTAACAGTGAACAAAACTTTGGTTAAGAAGGCTACAAAAGTTAGGGCTTCTGCAAAGACAAAAATTTATGTTAAGAAAGTTGTAGGTGCAGCTAAGTATCGGGTACAGGTATCAGCTACAAAGAACTTTAAAAAGATTTTGGCAACTAAAACATCAACGAAGGCAACATTTACAATTAAAAACAGTAAGCTTAAAAACAAGAAAGTTTTATATGTAAGAGTAAAAGTTGCAAAGAAAGTAAATAACAAATTAGTTTACAGTAAGTGGTCAGCTTCAAAGAAAGTTGTAATAAATAAAAAATAATTAACAAGTAAATTAGTACAAAAAACTTTATAAAAATCTAATAAAAAGCGTCTTATGTGAGAAAAAATCATATAAGGCGTTTTTTTTCGACAAAATAAATTCAAAAGAGTTAAGTTATATGATAGAATAAAGAGTATTTATTAATACAGAGGAGATTAAAGTATGGGGACTAAAGAAAAAAATAAAAAAGGTTTAAGCATTGCAAAGGTTTATTTATCAAAGCAGATTTTAATAATATTATGCATTGTGGCAGTGGTTCTTGTTGCGTGGTTTGGCACAAGGAAGGTTGTTTCAATTGACAATAAGACTACTAAATTAGGTTTTGAGAATATTGGAGAACTTGCAACTCAGGAAGCATATTGTACTGAAGTTAATGTTACAGATGAGTCAAAGCAGTTATTTGGAATCGACATTCCTTTTACTCAGAGCAAGTATATTTACAGTTATGATGTAAATGTTAAGGCAGGAATTGATTTTGACCAGATTGACTGGAGCGTAAAGGATAAGACCATAACGGTTAAAGTTCCAAAGGCTAAGATTCTAAGCTGTGAACTTAATAAGGATTCTTTTAAGGTATATCACGAACAAGAAAGCATATTCACAAAGATTACTTTAAAAGATAACAATGAGGCAATGAGCAAGCTTAAGGAGAATGCCAAGAAGGATGCAGAAAGCAATGGACTTCTTGAAAATGCCGAAAAGAATGCCAAGACTATCATAAAAGGTTTTATTGAAAAAGTTTATGATAGTAGTGAGTATGAAATTAAGTTTGTTGAAAAATAATATTAAAAAGCTAAAAAAAACTATCAAAAATAGCATAAAAAATTAATAATGAAATTAGCATAAAACTAGTATTAAAGTTTGGATTAGGAGATAAATATGAGTGAAAAAGTAAGAAAACACATAATCTTCTATGGAAGAGTTCAGGGGGTAGGATTTAGATATTATTCAGTATATAAATCCAGACAGCTTGGGCTTACAGGCTGGGTTAGAAATTTGTATGATGGAACTGTTGAAATGGAAGTTCAGGGAGAACAGCAGGTTATAGATCAGTTAATTGTTTTTCTTCAAAATCAGAGATTTATAATGATAGAAGATATGGACATTAAGAAGATTCCTGTTGTGGATGACCATGATTTTTACGAGAGGTAACAACATTGATTATATGGATTGTTAACTGCTTTGCACTATAACAATCTGTCCTAATATTTGCATATTGTGAAGTTTATGCTTCATTGTATGTTAGTATTGGAACACTGTAATCAATATAATTATATATAAAATGATGATAGATGAGGTTAAGGTTTTGAAAAAAGGATTTGATAATGAGAAGTATTTAAAGATGCAATCAGAACACATTAAGGAAAGAATTGCACAGTTTGGAAACAAGTTGTATTTGGAGTTTGGCGGTAAGCTTTTTGATGATTATCATGCATCAAGAGTATTGCCTGGATTTGAGCCTGACTCAAAGTTACAGATGTTATTACAGTTAAAAGACCAGGCAGAAGTTGTAATTGTTATTAGTGCTGAAGACATTGAAGAAAATAAGATTCGTGGAGATTATGGAATTACATATGACATGGATGTTTTAAGACTTATTGATGAATTTCAGTCAGTAGGGCTTTTTGTTGGCAGTGTTTGTCTTACAAAGTTTGCAGGACAGCCGGCAGCAGAATTATTTATGAAGAGATTAGAAGAACTTGGAATTAAGTCATACAAGCATTATAAGATTCCTGGATATCCAAGTGATGTTAACTTTATTGTTAGTGATGAAGGTTACGGAAAGAATGATTATATTGAAACTGAAAGACCACTTGTTGTTATAACAGCACCAGGTCCTGGAAGTGGAAAGATGGCTACATGTCTTTCACAGTTATACCATGAACATAAAAGAGGAATTAATGCAGGATATGCTAAGTTTGAAACATTTCCTATTTGGAACATTCCATTAAGACACCCTGTTAACCTTGCTTATGAGGCAGCAACAGCAGATTTAAATGATGTTAACATGATTGACTCATTCCATTTGGAAGCATATGGAGAGACAACTGTAAACTATAACAGAGACCTTGAAATTTTCCCTGTTGTTAATGCAATGTTTGAATTGATTTCAGGTAAGAGTCCATACAAATCACCTACAGATATGGGGGTTAATATGGCAGGAAATTGTATCTTTGATGATGAAGCTTGTTGCAAGGCTTCAAAACAGGAAATTATCAGAAGATATTATCAGGCTCTTTGTGAAAAGAGAAGAACAGGAAGTACAAAAAATAATATTTCTAAGTTAGAAATTCTTATGAAACAGGCTGAAATTACACCACAGGATAGAGAAGTGGCAGTTGTGGCTCTTAATAAAGAAAAAGAAACTGACAACAAGCCGGCTGTAGCAATTGAACTTCCTGACGGAAAGATTGTTACAGGTCGCACAACTGACCTTTTAGGTGCATCAGCAGCAGCTTTGCTTAATGCTCTTAAGGCACTTGGTAATATTGATGATGAAGTAGAATTAATTGAAAAAGAAGCAATTGAACCTATTCAGACATTGAAGACTAATTATCTTGGAAGCAAGAACCCACGTCTTCACATTGACGAGATCCTGATCGCCCTTTCCATGAGTGCCGCAACCAGCGATGCCGCACGCCTTG